>PPYF01171745.1_pt1 | contig 55713 bp, 55 predicted proteins | sample 1559871 | NCBI WGS metagenome assembly PPYF01 (sample SAMN08240021, study PRJNA423297) | Human gut metagenome, whole genome shotgun sequencing project.
CACCAGCAGTGTGGAAACAAACCAGGCGGATCCTCCGAGAATCAGTCCGAAACAGTATTTTTCGAGAACATACCCTTTTCTTGTGACCGGCAGCGAGAACAGGAACGGATTCCCGTTGTCAAATTCATCGTAGCTGACCGTGCTTGTGGAAAAAAGCGAGAAAATAAAGGTGGCAAAGCTGACGGCAAAAAAATTGTCCTCAGAAAAAAGAATCATTCCCAAAAGGATAAAGACAATCAGCGTAAAGAAGTTTTTCTGAACCTTTAATAAACGAAAATCTTTGATCAGTAAACCAGTCATAATTTTTCACCTCTTATCATCATTGTGACTACATTGTCTATGCTGCCTTTTTCAATGGCGATTTCCGGATAATTTTCCAGATAGAACTGTTTCTGATTGGTCAGGCAGCTGTAGCCGTAGCTTTCCTTTCTGGAACATAAAAGATATTGCGTGTCCAGACGGCGGTATTGCTCCTCATTTACTTTCAGCAGCGCATAATCACTGAGAAGGACATCCGTGTCTTCGTGGAGAATGATCCTGCCATCATGGATCATATAAAGGTCGTCGCACATGGTTTCCAGGTCGCTGGAAATGTGGGAACTGATCAGAATGGAACGCTGTTCATCCTGTTCCATAAAAGTTCTCAACATATCCAGTAATTCATCCCGTGCGACCACGTCCAGGCCTGCGGTCGGTTCGTCCAGGATCAGAAGCCTTGGATTGTGGGAAATTGCCGCCAGGACTTTCAGTTTTGCTTTCATGCCGGTGGAAAATTCCCGGATCTTTTTGCCGCGCGGCAGGCCGAATTTCTGAAGGTGCTGCAGGAAAAAGGATTGGTCGAACGAATCATAAAGGTGTGCCAGAACAGGAATGATATCATCCACCGTGAGATATCCGCTGAATCCGGAATCGGAAAGGACAACACCTAATTTCTGCTTATCCTGTACCTGAAATTCCTGCAGATTCTTATCAAAAATCTGTATGGATCCACCGTCAATGGAAATCAGTCCCAGAAGTGCCTTGAAGGTTGTGGTTTTTCCGGCGCCATTCTGTCCGATGAGACCGGTGACGCATCCCTGTGGGACTTCCAGGGAGCAGTCCAATGAGAACGTATCATAGTTTTTTCTTACATGTTCGATTTTCAGCATCATAAATCCTCCAAAATCAATTCAAATAAGCTCCGGATCTCTTCATCACTGAGTCCGCACCGCCTGCCTTTCAGAACCGCTTTTTCCAGATCTGTTTCCACTTCTTTTTTCTGTTCTTCCAACAATAGTTCTGTATTGCTTGCTGTTACATAGGTCCCTTTTCCATGAATGGTTGCCGTGTAACCTTCCGCTTCCAGACTGTCATATGCCTTTTTGACTGTAAGCGCGCTGATTTTCAGTTCTTTCGATAAAGACCGCACAGACGGAAGACTGTCGTTTTCCTTCAGCTCTCCGCAGCGGATCAGGGCTTTGATCTGGTCTGTGATCTGTTCATAGATCGGGACCATCAGAGAGCTGTTTATGATGATCTTCATGTTTATAACCTCCTCTATTTACAAACAGTATATAACAGTAGATAACTGTTGTCAAGTGTTATATACTGTTTATTCCCGCGGGCAACGAGACAAGCGGACATGCTTGCATGTCCATTTGGCGACTGCCGCGAGGGTCAAATACCCCGCAGCTCTGCTGCGCTACAAGTTTCGGTTTTTCGTGAGGCTGACATATCGGTAGTTTGTAAAATATGAAAAGGGTTTGGAAATAGAATAGAGCGTGTTTGAAAATTCATTCCTGCAATCTGCACGTCACAATTTGCAGGAATGAATTTTCAAACACGCTCTAGTACTTACGTGATTTACACGAATATATGCGATCGGGTGTTTTGATGTTAAAAGAAAATTTTAATACGTTCCAGAACCTCCACAGGAGTTTCAAGCTGCGGCAGATGTTTTGCCTTGGAGATCAGTTCCGTTTCAATGGATGGATTCAGAGACGTATAAAGCGCCAGGGTTTCCTGGATTCCGTCTTCTGCGGCTCCGCCGAGGATATAAATGCTGTTATTGACATTCTTCAGAGCATGCGTCAGATTCAGGTTGACATAATTTCCAACCAGGCTGGACAGAAGATACTTTCCGTTGCCGTTGCCACGGTGTGCGCCTTCATAATAGGTGTCAATATCCTGCTGATTTTCGTGGAACGGGTTGTACAGCAGTTTTTCGGTGAAAAGCAGTTCGATATTGGAATGAGCGGTCACCGTATGGTAGAGCAGGGTGCCAATCAGAGGAAGTTCGATCAGGCATTTTACGAATTTGCTCTTTTTGTTCGGAATCTGATTCAATCGGGACAGGTCTTCCGGATTGATCAGCATGATTTTCTTAAAGCATTCCGGAACTGTATTGCATGCTGTGATCACAAAGGAACCTGACATGCCGGTAGCGATCACGTCTGTGGGACATCCGATCACGTTTTTGATAAAGTTTGTGATCAGCTGCACATAGAGAAAGTTTGTGTAAGTGATCTTTGGTTTATCGGAACGTCCGCAGCCAAGCAGATCCAGGGCATAAACGGTATAATCTTTTGAGAGAGTGTCGATCAGGTGTCTCCATTCATAGCTGCTGCTGGAGCATTGCAGATCATGGATCAGCAGCAGAGGCGCTCCGGTTCCTTTTTTCGTATAAAAGATTTTGCCGAACTGCCAGTCGTAATATTGTTTTTCTTCGGCAGGGAGCAGGTTTTTCATCACAGAGGTCGTAGAAATAAAACGGTTGATGGCGTAAATCGCCACACCGGAAAGAGTCGTCAGGATACTGATGGTGACAAGTTTTTTCTTCGAATTTTTCATGCGGTTCTCCTTTCTGAAGCTACTACTCTTATTATAAGATAAATGACTCCAAGTTACAATGGGAAGTTGTAATTTTAAGGTTTACATAATGATGAGATTTCGGTTGGCTAAGCGGACGAAAGCAGTCAGGGGCAGGTGGTATGCGTGTACGACGGGCGGCTGGAAAGATGCGGAAACTCTAAACGTTCCGAAGCCCCTGCGGACGGGCACCGGAGCGATTCGATAGGAATTGTTGATCAATTCCCATCTCAGCGCTCCTCAGGCTTAGAGCGTGTTTGAAAATTGCTTTCTGCGAGATGTGCGTCACAGTTTGTGGGAAATCTGCCCCGAAATTAGGAGGCGTAGCGGGCTACGCTGACTGATTTTGGGGCAGATTTCCTGCAAAGTGGGGCGTGCAGATTGCAGGAATGAATTTTCAAGCACGCTCTAGTGCGTGTGGCACTTCGCCTGACCCGTCCTCCGGGACTTCGGAGCGTTAAGAGTTTCTCACATCTTTCCAGATGCCCGCCGTACACGCATACCACCTGCCCCTGACTGCTTTCTGGGCTTTGGGGACGGAAAGTTATATGTGTTTGGCGGCTATTTATTTGCTTTTTTATCTACCATGTAGTCTGTATGTATTTGGTGAAGTAAAGCTTGATTTTAGATGTAGTTTTTGGCTCTGCCTTATTTTTTTATATAAATGAATCTGGAGTTTTTGTGATGGAAAATTTTCGGAGTAATGGTACAAATATGGTATAGGTGGGTTATCAGATTTTTTGTAATTTGGACTTGAAAGAAAATCAAATGCTGAATTTTAATTCTCCTAATATATGCAGGAAAAAAGTGAAATCTGATAAAGCTATGAAAAAAGAGGTTTTGGATTATTGAAAATAGTAGAAGGATAAAATGAAGTTGAATGTTTCACGTGAAACATTTAGAAATTTGGTTTGTTTAAATATAACTGTTCCTTCGATTGTATGGAGCAAAAAGTAGAGTGTTGTGCTTGTTATTGTTTTGATTGTGAATTACTTTTTTGTGATTTACATGCAACTTTTTAAAGGTGATTTATTTAAAGATTGGGTAGTGAATAATCGGTTGTGCCTTTTTGGTTTCGGAATCTATTCTGAACAAATTGTGGTGTGTACCTGGCAGACATATGAAGAGAATGTGGAAAAGAAATAATTTCTTTGAAATGTTTCACGTGAAACATTTTATGTAACGGTCCAGTCAAATCTGTGCATTTACTGAGAGAACGTGTGAAAACATAGTTGAGTTGCCTTTGGGTAACCGCTCCATCGCGAAGTGATTTTGCATGGGCGGAGGTCGTAACTTGGTGTTATATTTTAAAAGTGAAAGAGTGTATTTTGGCGATAAGTAAATTTGTAGAATGAAATGGAAAGATTGATCTATTCACAAAAAAGCAAGGATTATCCTGTGAAAAACAGTAAAAACATAGAAAATGTTTCACGTGAAACATTTTCAGTGGTATTTCAAAGTTTTCTATGTTATTATGAAATCAGGATATTTTAGATAACGCATTGAGATAATGAATTGCAATAATAAGTTGAAATAATATATTGCAATAGTGCATTGAGGTAATGGTTCGACTGGCAATGTGATTTGATTTGTTGAATGGTTACGTTTTGATTGTTTGTTTCTGCAATTTATGTTTGGTAAATTGTCAGAAATTTCTTTTGCGTTTTGAAAACATCCTGTGTTTTTATGATTTTAAGAAGGAGGAAGTGTTTTGGGAAGAACGATTGCGATAGCTAATCAAAAAGGCGGAGTAGGAAAATCCACGACAGCTATCAATCTTTCTGCATGTCTTGCTGAGATGGGGAAAAAGGTTCTGGCAATCGATATTGATCCGCAGGGAAATACGACCAGTGGGCTTGGCATCGAGAAAGATGATGTGGAAAATACGGTTTATGAGCTGTTGTTAGGCGATAGTTCTATTCAGGAGTGTATCATTCCGCTGGAATTTGACAATCTGTCTCTGATTCCTTCGAATGTTAACCTTGCCGGTGCGGAGATCGAGCTGATCGATGTGGAGGGAAAGGAATATGTCCTGAGAAATGCAGTTGACGAGGTTCGGGAGGAATATGACTTTATTATCATTGATTGTCCGCCCTCACTGAATATGCTGACGATCAATGCGATGACAACGGCGGATTCTGTGCTTGTTCCGATTCAGTGTGAGTATTATGCACTGGAAGGTTTGTCACAGCTGATGCATACGATTGATCTGGTACAGGATAGACTGAATGCTTCGTTGGAAATTGAGGGTGTTGTATTTACCATGTATGATGCCCGGAGAAATCTTTCTCTGCAGGTTGTGGAGAATGTAAAGAACAGTCTGAATCAGAATATTTATAAGACAATCATTCCAAGAAATGTGCGTCTGGCGGAAGCCCCAAGTTATGGTCTTCCAATTAACTATTATGACAGTAAGTCTGCAGGAGCGGAGAGTTACCGTCTGCTGGCGGAGGAAGTAATACATAAGGGGGATGAATCATGGCAGTAAGAAAGGGCGGTCTTGGGAAAGGTCTGGATTCGCTGATCGCACCATCTTCGGCGGCGAAGTCTTCCGCAGGATCCGCAAAGAAAGAACCGGAAGTAAAGGTTGTAGAAAAAGTCGTTGAGAAAGTTGTCGAAAAACCTGTAGAAATGAAGGTTCGTATCAGCGAGGTAGAACCTAACCGGGAACAGCCGAGAAAAAACTTCGATGAGGATGGGCTGATCGAGTTGGCAGATTCTATCCGTCAGTTTGGAATCCTGCAGCCGATTCTCGTTAAGAAAAAAGAGGAGTATTACGAAATTATTGCAGGGGAACGTCGATGGAGAGCCGCAAAACTGGCTGGATTGAAAGAGGTTCCGGTGATTGTCAAGGAGTTTTCTGACCAGGAAGTGGTGGAAATTTCATTGATTGAGAATATTCAGAGGGAATCGCTGAATCCGATTGAGGAGGCGGTTGCGTTCAAGCGTCTGATGGAAGAATTTCATCTGCATCAGGATGAGATCGCGGAGAGGGTTTCCAAGAGCCGTACTGCGGTGACAAACTCCATGCGTCTGCTCAAGCTGGATGATCGTGTGCAGCAGATGGTCATTGATGAGATGATCACCACCGGTCATGCGCGTGCTCTGCTGGCGATTGAAGATAAGGACGAGCAGTATATTCTTGCTGGAAAGGTTTTTGATGAGAAGTTGAGCGTGCGTGAGACAGAACGGCTGGTCAAGGAGGTGCTGAATCCGAAGGTTAAGAAGCCGAAGGAGACGGATTCTGCACAAGATGCGATCTATGAAAGTCTGGAAGAAAAGATCAAGGGAATCGTCGGAACCAAGGTTTCTATCCGGAGAGGAAGCAAGCAGAAGGGGAAAATAGAAATTGAATATTATTCCCAGGAAGAACTGGAGAGACTGGTGGAACTGTTTGAGTCCATAAACGAATAAGATAAGGGGAAATACAATGAGCAGTCTGTTTGAAAAAGTCGGAATCGATCTGGGAATCGTAGTACTTCTCCTGATCGTTCTGGTTATTATACTTATGATTATGACAGTGAGCATGTCATTGCGTCTGACCCGTCTGAATCAAAAATACAAAAGTTTTATGAAAGGACGGGAGGGGCAGTCACTGGAGAAGCTGTTTTCGGCGAGATTTAAGGAAATTGACCGTCTGACGAAATATAACGAGGTCAATCAGAAAGATATCATTGTTCTGAAAAAAGTTCTTGGAAAGACTTTAAACAAGTATGGAATTGTCAAATACGACGCGTTTGATGATGTAGGAGGAAAGCTGAGTTTCGCACTGGCTATGCTGGATGAAAACAATACAGGATTTATCCTGAACGCAATTCACAGCCGTGATAATTGTTTCCTTTATATTAAGGAGATTGTCAAAGGGGAATCCTACATTATGTTGAGTGATGAGGAAATTGATGCGCTTCGCCAGGCAGTTTCCATGGATGATACGCTGGACCTGCTGGACGAAGGGTTCAATGCTTGAAAAAATGTATATACTGGTATATGATAGCCTTAACAATACGAAGTGAGGGAAATACAGGAGGAAATTATGTTAGACATTAAGTTTTTAAGAGAAAATCCGGAAGTGGTAAAACAGAACATCCGCAATAAATTTCAGGATCAGAAGCTGGAGCTTGTGGACAAGGTTATTGCTCTGGACAGAGAGAACCGTGATATCAAGCAGGAAGTGGAATCTCTTCGTGCAAAGAAAAATAAAATTTCTAAACAGATTGGCGCGCTGATGGGTCAGGGCAAGAGAGAGGAAGCGGAAGAGATAAAGAAGCAGGTAGCTGCTGACGGCGAGCGTATCTCGGAACTTTCCGCAAGAGAGAAAGAAGTAGAAGAAGAAATCCAGAAGATCATGATGATTATTCCGAATATCATCGATCCATCGGTTCCGATCGGAAAAGATGACAGCGAGAACGTAGAATTAGAGCGTTTTGGCGATCCGGTCGTTCCGGATTTTGAGATTCCATATCACACAGACATTATGGAATCTTTCGATGGTATTGATCTGGACAGCGCAAGAGAAGTTGCCGGAAACGGTTTTTACTACCTGATGGGAGACATTGCGAGACTGCATTCCGCTATTCTGTCTTATGCCCGTGACTTTATGATCGACCGCGGATTTACCTACTGTGTGCCGCCTTTTATGATCCACGGAAATGTCGTGAACGGCGTTATGAGCTTTGCGGAGATGGAATCCATGATGTATAAGATCGAGGGCGAGGATCTGTATCTGATCGGAACCAGCGAGCATTCTATGATCGGAAAGTTTATCGACAAGATTATTCCGGAAGAAAAACTGCCTCTGACACTGACCAGCTATTCTCCGTGTTTCCGTAAGGAAAAAGGCGCTCACGGAATCGAGGAGAGAGGTGTGTACCGGATCCATCAGTTTGAAAAACAGGAAATGGTTGTTGTATGTAAACCGGAAGACAGCATGATGTGGTATGAGAAACTGTGGAAAAATACTGTGGATCTGTTCCGCTCTCTGGATATCCCGGTTCGTACGCTGGAATGCTGCTCCGGAGATCTGGCAGACCTGAAAGTGAAGTCTGTGGATGTGGAAGCATGGTCTCCGCGTCAGAAAAAATATTTTGAAGTGGGAAGCTGCTCCAACCTGGGAGACGCACAGGCAAGAAGACTGAAGATTCGTGTCAACGGGGAAAATGGCAAGTACCTGGCGCATACACTGAATAATACGGTAGTTGCTCCGCCGCGTATGCTGATCGCATTTCTGGAGAACAATCTGAATGCAGACGGAACCGTAAATATTCCGGAACCGCTGCGTATGTACATGGGCGGAAAAGAGAAACTGATCCCGAAGAAATAAAGAAAGAGGAGGTGTTTTTCATGCATGCATTTATGAAAGCAGTGGGATTTTCCGGGCTGGAAAACAGAAAAGATCTGGAGCGGATCATCAGGGATGTCCTGGAAAATTACGACACCAAAAAGATAGCGGAAAATGAAAAACACCGCTCTTTTGTGGAATTTTCCAGAGAGTATGGATATGACTGTGGAATCACTGTCTGCGGGGAATACGATGAAAATGGTGAGTTTCAGATGGAATATTATCATCCGTATTTTACCGGCGGACAGATCACCACGTATGAGGAGGTTTCCATCGAATGCCATATTGCGAGGGAGTCTTATGTCGGCGGCTGCGATGATTTGAGACTTGGGATCACACTGATTTTCTATCTGATCAATACGGCGGATTACCTGAATTCCCGAAAAGAGATGAGGGACTGGAAGGAACAGCCGCCTCTGATGCTTTCCGGGCTGGCAAGAGAAGGAATGATCCTTCTGCCGGTCAGAAAGGACCCGGCAAAGGCTGCCGAGGCAAAAGCATCCTGGCAGCAGAAAAGTTCTCTGCTGGCAGCGGCCAGAAACGGTGACGAGGACGCGATCGAGAGCCTGACGATGGAAGATATCGATACATATGCGATGATCTCCCGGAGGATTGTCAATGAGGATGTTCTGTCTATCGTGGACAATTATTTCATGCCCTATGGGCTGGAATGTGACCAGTACAGTATTCTGGGAGAGATCACGGATGTCAGCAAGACAGTAAATTCTTTTACGGGAGAACAGCTGTGGCAGATGAGTATTTTGTGCAATGACGTTCCCCTGGATATCTGCATCAATGCCAAAGACCTTCTTGGTGAGCCGGAGGTTGGAAGGCGTTTTAAAGGGCAGATCTGGCTGCAGGGAACGCTCAGTTAAGGGAAGAGGGAAATGAAAAAGACAATTCAATTATTGGACGGACCGATTTTTCCGTCCCTGACGAAGCTTGCGCTGCCGGTGGTAGGGGCTTCCCTGGTTCAGATGGCTTACAATATGGTCGATATGATCTGGATCGGAAGAGTGGGAAGCAATGCGGTTGCTGCCGTCGGCGCTGCGGGAATGTATCTTTGGCTTTCCAACGGGATCGCGTCCCTGTCGAAAGTCGGAGGCCAGATCAAGGTCGCGCATTCCCTGGGCGCAGGGGATCACGAGGATGCCGCGGTATATGCGCGGAGCGCTCTGCAGCTGGGAATTTTTACCGGTGTATTATTTGGCATCCTTGCGGTTCTGCTGCATGGGCCTTTGATCGGATTCTTTAATCTCAACAGCCCTGAGGTAATCGGGCAGGCGGAAATTTATCTTATGATCACCAGTGGTCTGGTTGTTTTCAATTTTATCAACACCATTATGACAGGAATTATCACCGCCATGGGAAACAGCCAGACGCCGTTTCTGGCGACTTGTATGGGACTGGGTGTCAATTTCCTGTTGGATCCGGTTCTGATCTTCGGGATGGGACCTTTTCCGGAAATGGGCGTTGCCGGCGCTGCCCTCGCGACCATTCTGGCACAGGCAATCGTTACCTTTACGCTGGCTTTTTCTGTGAGGAAGGATCGTATGGTTTTTGATAAGATTCATCTTCTGCAGAAACCGGATCGCAAACATATGGCAACGATTGTGCGGATCGGAGTTCCGATGTCACTTCAGAGTATGATCTTTACGTTTATTTCCATGATCATAGCAAGGATTATTGCGGAATGGGGAGACGCGGCGGTTGCGGTTCAGAAGGTGGGGAATCAGATCGAATCCATTTCCTGGATGGCGGCGGATGGTTTTTCGGCGGCGGTGAACTCCTTTATCGGACAGAATTATGGAGCCGGGAATATGAGACGTGTACGGAAAGGATACCGGGTGGCATCTGTGATTACCATTGTATGGGGAATTTTCTGTACGGCGATCCTGCTTTTCCTGCCCCAGTATATTTTCCGGATTTTTATTCCGGAACAAGAACTTGTCCCTATGGGTGTGGAATACCTGCAGATTCTCGGAATGTCTGAAATTTTCCTTTGTATGGAAATTATGACTACCGGCGCGTTTTCCGGTCTTGGAAAGACGATTCCGCCTGCAGTGGAAAGCGTTGTGCTCACATCGGCACGGATTCCGATGGCGCTGATCCTGTCCGGCACAGCGCTGGGGCTGAATGGTATCTGGTGGAGTATCAGTATTTCAAGTTTCCTGAAAGGTGTCGTACTGGTAACCTGGTTTATCATTTATTTATCCAAATTGAAGCGGAAGGAAAAATGAGAATATAATCCGTAACCGTTCAGCTAAATGAACCGTTACAGTGATCCTTCAGCAGCGGAGTTGTTGATAGCTTCGCTGCTGCTTTTTTGTTTTGCAAAGAAAACTTTGCAAAAACAATTGACAAGAAAACTTGGCATGATATAATAAAGGTGCAAAGAAAACTTGGCATGGAAGGAGGTATCTATATGAACAGAGAAGAGATTTTGGAGAAAAGCAGGAAGGAAAAACAGGATGAAGGTATGTTGAATGCGGAAAACAGAGGACGAAAATTGGGGATGGTAGCGTTCTGCATTGTTTTTATAGCTATTATGCTGATCAATTTCTGTACCGGACATTCCAATCATGCACCGCTGGCAATGTTCTGGGCATTTCTTGCGGCGGAGGCTTACCCGAAATATAAATTTACGGGAAGAAAATCTTATCTGGTTATCACAGTTGCCGGAGGGCTGGCTTCTCTCTTCGCTCTGCTGAATTATCTTGTGGAGATCATGGGGTAGAAGTTTGGAAGTGAACTTCCAAATCTGCCTTGCAGACGCAGCAGGTGCGTCCGATGGAGGAAACAATGAACGAAGAATTAGTACTGAAAAATCATTTAAAAGAGGTGCGGACGGAGAAAAAGCTTTCCCAGGCGCAGCTGGCGGAGATGGTCGGCGTGTCCAGAAATACGATCAGTTCCATTGAAACCGGGCAGTTCAATCCCACGGCAAAGCTGGCGCTGATCCTGTGCATCGCCTTGGATAAAAAGTTTGAAGAATTATTTTATTTTTGAGAAGTTTTCCGTAAAGGGTGACCTCATCACAGAAAAATTTAAAAAAACAGGGTATCCTTTAAGTAGAAGAAAAAAAGGAGGAACGTGCGATGAGGTTAAAGAATAAAGTTGCTGTTATTACCGGCGGAAGCCGCGGTATTGGTTTTGCTACTGCTGATAAATTTTTGAAAGAAGGCGCCACTGTTATTATCACGGCGAGTTCTCGGGAAACTGTGGATCGGGGCGTTGAGCGTCTGAGAGAGAAACATCCGGAAGGGGTCGTGGAAGGGATCAGCCCGAATCTGGCAAGTCTGGATTCCGTAAGGGATGCATTTAAGAAAGTGGTCGAGAAATATGGCCGTGTAGATATTCTGGTGAATAACGCAGGAATATCGGAGAGTACACCTTTTGCAGAATATACGGAGGAGCTTTTCGATAAGGTTATGGATCTGAATGTCAAAGGTGTGTTCAATGCCACACGTGTGGCAAGTGAATTTATGGCTGCACGCGGCGAGGGAGTTATCCTCTCTACGTCATCTATGGTAAGTATCTATGGACAGCCAAGCGGTGTTGCTTATCCTGCTTCAAAATTTGCGGTCAATGGACTGACGGTTTCTCTCGCCCGTGAACTTGGTCCGAAGGGCATCCGTGTCAATGCGGTAGCGCCGGGTGTTACGGAGACGGATATGATGAAGGCGGTACCGAAGGAAGTGATAGAGCCTATCATTCAGCAGATTCCCCTTCGCCGTCTGGGACAGCCGGAAGATATTGCAAACGCGTTTGTGTTCCTGGCTTCGGAGGAAGCATCTTATATTACCGGCGTGGTGCTGAGCGTGGATGGGATGGTAAGAGTTTGATGCCGTCAAAGATTGTTCAACTACAATCCTCAGCTACAAAATAAATCTTGAAAACTTAATATTTCAGCCAATATAAGGCATAAATTTCATCTGTTTGGTATAATGGAGTTGTTTCAACGTCATTTTAACCAATCAAGAAAAATTTATGCCTTTATTTTTTTGTATAAGCTGAAGCTGCAAAAAAAAGGTACAATTTGAAGGAGGCCGCAGTGTTTGATGATCATCAGAAAATGTTGGCATCCGGGTTGAAGATTGACCTGGTGCATATATGTACACCGCCGTCCTGTCATGCGGAAATTGCAATCAATTCCATGAATGCTGGAAAGAACGTTTTGGTGGAAAAACCTATGGCGCCGAGTCTAGAATGTGATGCACGATAATTCTGAGGTGGAAGTGGGTGTATGATCCGGATCCGGAAAAGGTACGGAAATTCTGCGAGGTATTTCCGCAGGCGAAGCCGGCGGCTTCGGAGGAGGAAATTCTGAAGGATCCAGAGGTAAAGCTGGTAGCGGGAGCAGCTGTGACCAGCGAACGTTGTGCGCTGGGGCTTCGGGTCATGGCGGCGGGGAGTGCTGTTTTTGTGACAGTTTCACTGGCTGAACTGTTACCTGTTTTGCCCTCTGTGCTTTCTATTGTATGGATTCTCTTTCGCTCTACAAGTACGCACTTTTTTATAACCCAGTTACTTTATTGTGACTTTTGAAGGAACCATTCAGCTGGCTGAATGGCTGCCAGAATTTTTCAGAAATTCAAACGGTATGCTTGATTTTATAGGAATGCAGCATTATAATTTTTATGTAACATTCATATTTAAACTATTGGGAATTCCGGAGGTGTCACACATGCTGACGAAAGAAGAAATGCCAGCTTGTCCAGTTGCAACAACGGTTCAGTTGATTGGAAGCAAATGGAAGCTGTTGATTATGCGAAATTTACTTGCCCGTCCATGGCGCTTCAATGAACTTCGAAAAGATTTGGATGGGATCAGCCAAAAAGTTCTGACGGACAGTCTGCGTTCCATGGAGCAGGATGGAATCATTACCCGCACGGTTTATCCGGAAGTGCCTCCAAGAGTGGAATATGCCTTGAGCGAATTGGGCGAATCTATGTGGCCGATTATTAATGCTATGGAAGTTTGGGGAAAGAATTACAAGGAAAAATATCCGGATCATTAAGAATGGATTTTTGTGCAATAAAATAGATTTTTGAAAAAGAGACAATCCTGCAAAGATTCAAGGTTAAAGAAACCTGAATTTCCGCAGGATTGTCTCTTTCTTTTTTTGCTGTTATCGAGTTGTTTTTTTCAATTCCATTCATCTTCCAGCAGGAAGTCCCGGATATTGCGATGTTTGATTCCGTCCCGGCTCATGTCAAATTCGTCCAGGGTGACGACATATTTGGGAAAGTTGTCACGGACATGGTCATAGACGCCAAACTCACGCTGAATGGTGTCCTCTGAAGCCAGAAGATAAGCAACCTGAACGTACAGCTTGTTTCCATGATCTTCACATACGAAATCAATCTCTTTGCTACCTACTTTTCCGACCGTGACGGTATAGCCACGGCGCAGAAGTTCCATGTAAACGATATTCTCCAGGACCAGATTGATATCTTTTTTGTTTCCTCCGAACACCGCTTCCCGAATCCCGTGATCAGCGACATAGTATTTCTCGTTGACGGTGAGTATCTTCTTACCCTGTAAGTCCTGGCGTTTTACCTGGTAGAACAGGAAAGCGTCAGTGCAGGCCTTAATGTAGCCCAGTACTGTTTCCGGTGATACGGATCGTCCCTCGCTTTTCAGATATTTGGATATGGCTGTGGAGGAAAAGGTGGTGCCGATGTTGGAGGTCACATAGGCGATAATACGTTCCAGAAGATCCACATCCCGGATTCTGTTGCGTTTGACGATATCTTTCAGCTCCACGGAATTGAACAGATCACGTAAATACTGGCGGCTTGCCGTTTCATCGTAGTGAAGATTGGAAAGGTAAGGCATGCCTCCTGCGGTCAGATATTTGTTGAAGCACTCACGGGTATCGGTCTCCGGGTATACGGTGTGATACAACTCAGTAAATTCTGCAAAGGAGAACGGGTAGATTACAAATTCCACATATCGTCCGGCAAGATAGGTCGCAAGCTCACCGGAAAGCAGTTTGGCATTGGAGCCGGTAATATAGATATCACAGTCGAGTTCAACACGAAAGGAATTGATACATTTCTCCCAGGCGTCCACCTCTTGTATTTCATCAAAAAAAAGATAGACCTTGCCATGGATTTCCGAGGCTCGGCGGATGATCTCATCATGGAGCGCCGTGGCGGTACAGAGATGAGCATTACTCATATTCTCAAAGTTAATGGATATAAACTGACTGCTGTCTGTACCAGAGGCGCACAGTTCCTCCTTGATCAGATCCAGCATCACTGATTTTCCGCTTCGCCTAATGCCGGTCAGGACTTTCACCAGGTCGTTTCCGATGAAAGGACGGATACGGCTCATATACGTTTCACGTTTGATCATAACAACCAGTCTCCTTTCTGAGATTGTTATCATAATATCACGGATATAATTGAAATTCAAGCGTAATATATTTGATTTAACGGTTATAGTTGATAAAATTTAAAAATCAACATGGATTGAAGATGTCATTGATCAATTTCCTGGACACCGGTTTGGCATCGTATCTCTTAAAATGGGGCAATCTTTATGTATATTCTCTCTGAAGTTCGTGTATAATAAACTTATGCCATATACGGCAAAAGTTAGAGATGACTTATTGGATTTGATAAACAAAGATGCTATAATTATCTATATCTTATGCCGTTTATGGCAAAAGTTAGAGGTGATATTATGATTAAGCGAGATTATTATTTGGATCGTCTGATTCACAATATGTGGAATGGTGAAATTAAGGTTATCACTGGAATCCGCCGCTGCGGAAAATCAGTGCTTCTTTTTGACCTGTTTTATGAGTACCTTCTTTCTCAGGGGGTAAAAGAAGAACAAATTATCCGTCTGGAACTTGACCAACGAAGAAACTATAAATACCGCAATCCCATTACTCTCTGTGACTATGTGGATTCTATCGTAAGCACCAGGAAAGACGAGAAGTTCTACTTGTTTATAGACGAGGTCCAGTTCACGATTAAAGTAAAGGATGAAGAAAACGCCGGAATTGTAGTTACCATCTATGATATGCTCAACGAATTGAAGGCATATAAAAACCTGGATGTCTATGTGACAGGAAGTAACTCCAAAATGCTTTCCAAAGACATCGCCACAGAGTTTCGCGGCAGAGCCACACAAATCCATGTGTACCCGCTGTCATTTGACGAGTTCTATGCCTATGTTGGCGGCGAAAAGAAAACTGCGTTGGATCAATATATGCTTTACGGTGGAATGCCTCGTATTCTTGCTTTGGAGGATGAAAAAGATAAAAAAGCCTACCTCTCCAATTTATATGAAGAACTCTATGTGAAAGATATTGTAGAGCGCAACAAATTGGAAAGGGAAGATATTCTGAACGCTATTCTCGATTTCATTGCATCACAAATTGGTTCTCTCACAAACCCGACGAACATTGCAAATGCTTTGACTTCTATGCGGCACGAACCTGTCAACAATAATTTGGTTTCCTCTTATCTCACTCACACTATGGATGCCTTCTTAATAGAAAGAGCAAGAAGATATGATGTGAAAGGAAAGACTTATTTTAATTATCCCAATAAGTATTACTACACTGATCTGGGGCTTCGTAATGCCCGTTTGAATTATAGACAGTATGATCCAGGACATATCATGGAGAATATCATCTATAATGAGTTGGTGAAGCGCGGTTATTCCGTAGATGTCGGCGTGGTCACGGAACGAAAAAATGACGAGCGAATCCAGCGTGAAATTGACTTTGTTGTGAACGATGGAGACCGCCGCATCTATATTCAGTCTGCTTATCAGATGGATACGGAACAGAAAACAGAAACTGAGTTACAATCCTTAAAACTCACAGGAGATTTCTTTAAGAAAATTGTAATCCGTATGGATATTCCCCATAACTTTTACGATAACAACGGATTTTATCATTGCAACCTGATCGACTTTTTGCTTGGGACAACAACATTGTTTTAATTCAAGCATCAAAATCCCAAGCCATCTTGCATTGTCACAATTTCTACTTACTTCCATCACCTGGAGGTGCATGTGGTCGAGAGCGATCCGGTGCATTTGGAGATAAAATTTTGAATTACTATAAAGGAAGTTAATTAAACGTGTTTTCTGCAAGAAAAAACGCCACAAATCCTTGGATTCATGGCGTTTCTACGTTCCTGACTGGAGTCGAACCAGCGGCCTATTGCTTAGGAGGCAATCGCTCTATCCTACTGAGCTACAGGAACATGTTCTATAATACCCACTCAGTTTACTACATTTTCTGTTATTTTGCAAGCAGCAAATCTTCGCAACGGTTCGGCTGGCTGTCTTCGTAATAATCCGGCTGGCGGAACGTTTACAAATATTCAGACATCCGTCTGGCAAACCTTGCAATTTGAGACAGCGGATTGTACAATGTTTTCAGAGTTTGTTTAAGAATTGCTTTCTGCAGAAGCATTCTGACGGAGAAAGGAGAGAAAAAATGGCTGATATTCAATTGATGGAAGAGCTTTCCAATGCATTTGGTCCCAGCGGATTTGAAGAAGAGGTATGCCGGGTGATTTATCGTCATACGCGGGAATTCCAGGTCTCCAATGATGCGATGTGCAATGTTTATATGAGACGGAAGGATTTTTCCGGGAAAAAGCCGGTGGTGATGCTGGATGCGCATCTGGATGAGTGTGGATTTATGGTACAGTCGATCCGTGAAAACGGATTGCTGAACATTCTGACACTGGGAGGATTTCATCTGACCAGCCTGCCGGCACACTCCGTGATCGTCCGGAACGGAAAAGGGGAAAGGATCCGGGGAATCATCACCTCAAAACCGGTGCATTTTCTGAAAGAAAGTGAAAGGGGAAATCAGGATCTCGATATCGAAAATCTGGCGGTAGATGTAGGCGCCGGAAGCAGAAAGGAAGTGGAGGAATCCTACGGAATCCGTCCGGGGGATCCGATCATGCCGGATGTATCGTTTGAATACCAGGAAAAGAGGGGAATCTGCTTTGGAAAAGCTTTTGACAACCGCCTGGGCTGTGCCTGCGTGGTTGAGACGATGAGAGCGCTGGAGCAGGAGAATTCCCTTGGCGTGGATGTGGTTGGAGCATTTGCGGCTCAGGAGGAAGTGGGCACGAGAGGAGCGGCAGTCACGGCCCAGGCGGTGAAACCGGATCTGGCGATTGTGTTTGAGGGTTCGCCTGCCGATGATTTCTATTATGCGCCGGGACTGGCACAGTGTGTGATGGGCGGCGGAGTCCAGATCCGCCATATCGATAAAAGTTATATCTCCAATCCTGTGTTTATAGAGCTTGCCCATCGGATCGGAGATACCATGGGGATTCCTTATCAGGATGCGGTGCGCAGAGGCGGAAGTACCAATGCGGGCAAGATCAGCCTGGAGGGACAGGCAGTGCCGGTTCTTGTGCTGGGGATTCCGTCCCGCTATGTGCACAGCCATTATAATTTCTGCGCAGTGAAGGATATGGATGCGGCAGTGGATATGGCAGCCGGAGTGATCCGCAGTCTGGATCAGGAAACGATCTCACGGATCCTGCGGAAAGATTTGGTGTAACTGGATGTAATCTTTCGGCTGGCTGAGCGGTTATTGAAAAGTAATATCAAAGAAAGTAAGGGAAAAGAAATGAAGGTAATGACGTTTGGTGAGATTATGCTGCGTCTCAAAACGCCGGAGTATCTGAAGATTCTTCAGGCGGACGGGTTTGAGGCAAGCTACGGCGGTGCTGAATCCAATGTAGCGGTGTCCCTTGCCATGTTCGGGGACGAGGCGGCTTATGTGACAAAAATTCCGGATAATCCGGTAGGACTTGCGGCGCTGGGAGCGGTGCGTCGGTTCGGGGTGGATACCTCCTGTGTGCTCCACGGAGGCTCCCGGCTGGGAATCTATTATTTTGAAAAGGGAACCAATATCCGCCCGACCAATGTGGTTTATGACCGGGAATACAGTGCGCTGGCGCTGGCGGATGCTGCGGAGTTTGACTGGGAAAAGATCCTGAAGGATATCGACATTTTTTACTTTTCCGGTGTCACGCCGGCAATCAGCGGGCAGATGGAGCAGGCGGTACTGGAGGCGCTGGAATATTGCCAGGCTCATTCGATCCAGGTAGTCTGCGACCTGAATTACCGTTCCAAAATGTGGAGCACAGAAAAGGCGCAGCAGGTTATGAAGCATCTGATGAATTATGTGGATCTCTGTATTGCCAATGATGAGGATTTTGAAGCGACGTTGGGAATCCATGCGTTTAACGGTGATATGGCGCATGGCATCGACCAGATCGACAGTTACAAGAGGGGGATGGAAGAAATTCTCCGGCAGTATCCGAAGTGTAAGGCGGTGGCGAGTGTTCTGAGAAATATATGCACCGTGGAGGACGGTGACTGGATGGGAATCTATCTGAAGGATGGAGTCTTTTACGAGAGTCCGGTACATACGGTGCACAGTCTGGAGGCAGTGGGCGCCGGGGATGCCTTTGCGGGCGGACTGCTGCATGGAATTGTACAGGGATTCGACCCTCAGAAAACCATAGATTTTGCCATCACTGCAAGTGTTCTGAAGCTGATGATCCAGAAGGATTTCAATGTGATCAGCGAGAAGGATGTTCTTCAGGTTATGAAGGCAAAGGATACAAATCTGCAGCGGTAATCCTGCGTGAAATGCAGTGATGATCCTATGCGAAAACAGTGGACGAATTTCTGTAACGGGAGTAGAATAAAAGTAATGGCGTTTCCGTGCAACGGACACCGATAGCGGCTGTTCGGACGAAAGTTCAGCGACGGCGGGCTGAACGGTTAAAAAATACAACAGAAAGGGTTTTGAGTATGAAGTACGATTTTACGACGATTTTGGACCGTAAAGGTCATGACGCAATTGCTGTGGATACCATTCCGATTCCGGATGCAGAGGTAGCGGAAGGATTTTCTGTGATTCCCATGTGGGTGGCGGATATGAATTTCCCAACGCTGCCGACGATTCTTGAAGCGGTCAGTGAACGTCTGAAACATCCCCATTTTGGTTATTTTATGCTTCCGGATGAGTATTTCGACAGTATTATGGGATGGCATAAAGATCGTTTCGGCGTGGAAGGACTTACAAAGGAATGCATCGGTTACGAGAACGGAGTGCTGGGCTGCGTGGCCTCTGCGCTTCAGGCGTTTACCGCGCCGGGCGAGGCGGTACTGCTGCACTCTCCGACTTATATCGGATTTACCGGAACCATGAACAATAACGGACGGAAAATGGTTCTCAGCGATCTTGTGAGAGATGAAAACGGCGTTTGGCGTATGGATTATGAGGATATGGAGAAGAAGATTGTCGAGAATCACATCCATTGTGCGATTTTCTGTTCTCCGCATAATCCGACCGGAAGAGTCTGGGAGAGAGAAGAGATCGAGAAGGCGATGGAGATTTATCAGAAACATGACTGTATCGTGATTTCTGATGAAATCTGGTCAGACATTGTGCTTCCGGGAGCGAAGCATATTCCGACGCAGAGCGTGTCCGAGGATGCAAAGAACCGTACTATCGCGGTGTATGCGCCGACCAAGACCTTCAATCTGGCAGGGCTGGTTGGTTCCTACCATGTGATTTATAATTCTTATCTGCGGGATCGTGTGGTGAAGGTGTCCGAGATGTCCCACTACAATATGACCAATGTGCTGTCTGTGCATGCTCTGATCGGCGCTTATAAACCGGAAGGACGTGAGTGGGTGGATGAGCTCTGTCAGGTATTAGGAAGCAATGTGGACTATGCTTATGATTATATCACGAAGAATTTCAAAGGCGTTTCTCTGGCGAAGCCTCAGGGTACTTATATGCTCTATTTGGATTGTGAAGAGTGGTGTAAGGAGCATGGAAAGACCATGGACGAACTGCTGAAGGCGGGAGTCCGTGTCGGAGTGATCTGGCAGGATGGACGTCCGTTTAACCGTCCGTATGCGGTTCGTATAAACCTGGCGGTTCCTCATGTGAGAGTTGTGGACGCAATGGACCGTCTGGATAAATATGTGTTTAACGGAAGTCTGGATGAGTAAAGAGAATGACACACAGGAATAAAAGTTTTTATCTGTTTTGAGAATCTTGAACGGATGAAAAGGGATTTTTATGAGACGTTCCCCCAGGTCTGTGCACTTATTCCCGCGGGCAACGAGCCAAGTGGACATGCTTGCATGTCCATTTGGCGACTGCCGCACTGCGGCGGAGTGGAAGATGTCGCTTGTGCGACCCGCCGCAGGCGGAGAATCCTGCAAAGCAGGATTCTTTCTTGATTCCGGAGAAATTTGGACTTGCAGATGGAATAAAATGCAGGTAAAATTAAATTTTAGATAGAACTAAAATAATTTCCGAATGTAAGGAAATTGAGCAGCCGGATTGGAAGATCCCGAGAATAGAAAATATATTGCAGGGGGATGAAAATGCTTCATTTAAAAAATCTTGATGAAGGATTGCCGGTCTTTAAAGCATTGGGATCGGAAATCAGAATTAATATTATTAAAATCCTGTTGGAAAAACAGCAGATGAATATGAATGAACTGGCATCCAGCCTTGGCATTACAAACGGAGCGCTGACCAGCCATATCAGGCAGTTGGAACAAACCGGTATTGTGAAGGTTCTGACAGAACATACGGGGCATGGGAATCAGAAAATCTGCCGTGTAGATGTGGAGAAGATTCTGATAGATATTGTGGAAGATGAGGAGGAAGTTGGAAAAGATATTTATACCACTTCTCTGCCGGTGGGACATTATACGGATTACAGAATTCTTCCTACCTGTGGGATCGCAACCGGCGAGGCACTGATCGGGACAGTGGATGACCCAAGATATTTTGCACATCCGGATCGTATGAATGCGCAGATTTTATGGTTTTCCAGAGGTTATGTAGAGTATATCATACCAAATTTTCTGCCCGCGTTACAGAAAATTGATCAGATAACAATTTCGGCGGAGATCAGTTCAGAAGCGCCGGGTTACAATAACGACTGGCCGTCCGATATTTCATTTTACCTGAATGATGTGGAAATCGGCACGTGGACAAGCCCGGGTGATTTTGGAGATGTCCGGGGGATTTTTACGCCGGATTGGTGGCTTCCGGAATGGAATCAGTATGGCTTGCTGAAAATGATCGTGATCAACAGTAAGGGAACTTTTGTTGATGGAGTAAAAATATCGGATGTGAACATCCGGCAGTTTGATTTGAATTTCAAGAGCACGATCCGTTTCCGGTTCATGGTGCGTGATGATACGGAGAATGTGGGAGGACTGACCATTTTCGGCAGCCAGTTTGGAAACTATAATCAGGATATCAATGTGAGGATTAACTACAGTCCGATGAAGAGTAACAGTTCAGCAGGGCTGAACTGTTACGATGAAGACAGGAGAATAGAAAAGTCTTCAGAGATTGAGAGAAGTCTCTTACAATAAGGCGGATAAAAACAGTCCGGGGAAGACAGTATGCGTGCGGCGTACATCGGTAAAGATGTCTGCTGCGTGTACATGCTGTCTTTCCCGGGCTGTTTTTGATTTGAAACTGTTGCGATCAGATTGAAAGAATATAAAAAAATACTGGAAAAAACCAATATAAAATGTTAAAATATTTTTGAAATAACTAAAATATAGGTGTGAGTGTGTTCCGGCAGTATGACGATATCATTTAGCCGAGAGGGCTTTGAGAAAGGAGATTATGGTTATGGCAAAATTAGTCATCAACGCAAACAGAAAATTGAGCAAGATCAACAAGGAGATCCAGGGGCATTTTTCCGAGCATCTGGGACGCTGTATCTACGAGGGAATCTATGTCGGAGAAAATTCCGAGATCCCGAATGTCAATGGGATGCGTACCGATGTTGTGGAAGCGCTGAAACAGATCCGTATTCCGGTGCTTCGCTGGCCGGGTGGATGCTTTGCGGATGAATATCACTGGAAAGACGGAATCGGTCCGAAAGAAGAGAGAAAGAAGATCGTCAATACCCACTGGGGCGGCGTTGTGGAGGACAACAGCTTCGGTACTCATGAATTCTTTGAGCTGTGCCGCCAGCTGGGATGTGAGACTTATGTCAATGGAAATATGGGAAGCGGTACGGTGCAGGAGATGTCCGAATGGGTGGAATACATGACCTTTGAGGGCGTATCTCCCATGGCGGAGCTGAGAAAGAAAAATGGCCATGAAGGATCATGGAAGGTGGACTTTTTCGGTGTCGGAAATGAAAACTGGGGCTGCGGAGGAAACATGAACCCGGAATTTTACGGAAATATGTACCGCAGATATCAGACGTATGTGAGATGCTATGACAGCAAGAAGCCGATCAAAAAGATTGCCTGCGGACCGAATGTGGATGATTATGAGTGGACAGAGGAAGTGATGAAAGCAACCTTCCGCAGATGCGCGCCGGATCAGCACGGATTTATGGACGGACTGTCTCTGCACTACTACACACATCCGGGCGGATGGGAGCACAAGGGAAGCGCTACGGAGTTTGATGAAAAAATATGGTATCAGACTATGAAGAAAACCTGGTATATGGATGAACTGATCCGCCGCCACGGAGCGATCATGGACAAGTATGATCCGCAGAAGCAGGTGGGCATGATCGTCGACGAGTGGGGCACCTGGTTCGACGTGGAGCCGGGAACCAATCCGGGATTCCTGTACCAGCAGAATACCATGCGTGACGCTCTGGTAGCCGGCATCAACCTGAACATCTTCAACAAACACAGCGACCGTGTGAAGATGGCGAATATCGCGCAGATGGTCAATGTACTTCAGTCGGTGATTCTGACCGAGGGCGCGAAGATGGTCAAAACACCGACCTACCATGTGTTTGACATGTATAAGTATCATCAGGATGCGCAGCTGCTGGACAGCACGCTGGAGACGGAACTGGTAGGCCTTGAGGAGTGCAATATGGTTCCGAACCTGAGCGAATCGGTGTCCGAGGATGCGGACGGTGTGCTGCACATCACGATGACCAACCTGGATCTGGAGAAGGATTATACCATCGACACCACGATCCTCGGCAGAAAAGCCGGCGAGATCACGGCTCAGATCGTGACCGGAAAAATGAATGCCAAGAATACCTTTGAGGATCCTGACCAGGTGACCGTGAAATCCTTTGATGGAGTGGAGCAGGTGCATGGAGGAATCCGCTTTACGATTCCGGCATGCAGCGTGCTGCATATTGCTGTAAAATAAAAAGTGACAGTCCGGTCAGACCCGCGCAGCAAACGCGCAGACCTGACCGGACTGTTATGATAAAAAAACGGAAACGCTGCTTAAAGAGTTTTTTTGAGCGGCGCTTCCGTTTTTCTGTATGCCAATCCGCAAAGTACGGTCACCATCCTGCGGACCGGCAGTTTTCAAATTTATTCTGGTTTAACCTGTCTTACGCTGTTTGATTACTTTCAGCCGGGTAAATTCTTCCCGTTCTTTTTCCTCCAGGGCGTCCGAGATATCCTTGGACAGCTGCATATAATGAGGAATTGTAATATTTTTCAGGGCGTTTGCCCGCTTCTGTGTTTTTTTGATCGCTGCGGCAAGCCGGTAGGCGGAGTTCTCGATCATCGAAAGCTTCAGGGTCAGTTCTTTTACCTTCTCAAAGGCAAGACGTGCCACATCCAGGGATTCTTTGGTGTTGTAAAACGCATAGGTCGGAACCTCGCCGGAAGGGTCGGATTCCACCAGAGGAATCTCCACACCCATGATACTTCTTGTCTTGATGCGGATGGAATCTTCCACAGGCACCGTATAGGAAAACGTCTGTACGTTGTTGATGCCGATCTCCATATTGGCAACCTGCAGAGCCTTGTAGGCTTCCCGGAAGGTGACGTCGATCTGCGTCTGGATATCCTTTGCCTCGTCGATCATCCCCATCAGCTCGCGGATCAGGATGTTCCGCTTCTTGTCCATCAGATCATATCCCATATGGGCCAGCTTCAGTGAATTCTTCGCCAGAATCAGGTTTCCCTTGGTGGGAAAGGTATTCGGATCCATCGGTCATCACTTCCTTTCAGAGTTTGTTTTTCCGGTTACTTCATCGCGTCGGCTTCTGCCTTTGCCTGAGCCGCCAGATCGATCTCTGTCGGGTGATAATACTGGTCAAGTACCTTTGTATCCACACGGTCCAGTTCCTCGCGGGGAAGCAGTCCCAGCAGATCCCAGGCTTTGTTCAGGGTATCTTCCATGGAACGGTTTTCGTCCATGCCCTGTCCGATAAATTCTTTTTCGAAGGCGTTTCCGAAGATCAGATACTTTTTATCAATCGGTGAAAGCTCATCTTCACCGATAACGGAAGCCAGGGAACGTGCGTCTCCCACCTTCGCGTAGCAGGAGAACAGCTGGTTTGCCACATCCTGATGGTCCGCTCTGGTATAGCCTTCGCCGATGCCGTCCTTCATCAGACGGGACAGGCTTGGCAGTACGCTGATCGGCGGATAAATGGACTGTCCGTGAAGCTGGCGGTCCAGAACGATCTGTCCCTCCGTGATGTAACCGGTCAGGTCAGGGATCGGATGGGTGATATCATCGTTGGGCATGGTCAGGATCGGGATCTGGGTAACAGAACCGGTTCCGTCCTGGACGATGCCGGCGCGCTCATACAGAGTTGCCAGTTCACTGTACAGATATCCCGGGTAACCCTTACGGGAAGGGATCTCTCCCCGGGAGGAGGAAACCTCACGCATCGCCTCACAGAAGGAGGTGATATCCGTCAGGATGACCAGGATATGCATACCCTTTTCGAACGCCAGGTATTCCGCCGCGGTCAGGGCGACTTTCGGTGTGATCAGTCGTTCTACCACCGGATCGTTTGCCAGGTTCAGGAACATGACGACGTGGTCGGATACGCCGCTTTCCTCAAAGGTACGGCGGAAAAATTCTGCCACATCGTATTTGACGCCCATGGCGGCGAACACGATCGCGAATTTTTCATCGCTGTCGCTGCCGAGGGAAGCCTGCTGTACGATCTGTGCGGCAAGCTGGTCATGGGGCAGGCCGTTTCCTGAGAAGATCGGCAGTTTCTGTCCGCGGATCAGCGTGGTCAGGCCGTCGATGGCGGAGATACCGGTGTGGATGTAGTTTCTCGGGTATTTTCTGGTTACAGGGTTCAGCGGAAGCCCGTTGACATTCAGGCGTTTTTCCGCATCCACCGGGCCCAGGCCGTCGATGGGGTTGCCGATACCGTCAAAGGTACGTCCCAGGATATCCGGGGAAAGACCGATCTCCATCGGGTGGCCGGTGAGGCGGGTGTGGGTATTCTGCAGGGACATGTTTTCGGTGCCTTCAAATACCTGGATGACCGCCTTATCCTCATAGACCGCGACAATGCGGCCAAGTTTCTTTTGGTTTCCGTCGATGGTAAATTCCACCATTTCCTCAAAAAAGGCATCCTTTACGCCTTCCAGAACGACCAGAGGGCCGTTGACTTCACTCAGGCCAAGATATTCAATTGCCATTGCCGTTTTCCCTCCTTATCCGTTTCTTTCCAGCACGTTGTCATAGAACCGGTCGATATCTTTTTTGTATTCGTCAAACATTTCCGGTTTGTCGTTGGGTATGTCGTATTTGATGGAGATGACCCGGTCGAAGATCTTGTCCTCCTTCAGTACCGACATCGGCATTCCCATGGTCACCAGGGCTTTGGATTTCCGGTACAGGTAGAGGATGATCTCCATCATCTTGTATTGCTTGGACAGCGGTACGCAGGTGTCGTCCTTGTGGAAGGCGTTCTGCTGCAGAAAGCCTAGGCGGATGACTCTTGCGATCTCAAGTACCAGCTTCTGGTCATCGGGAAGCACATCGCTTCCGATCAGTTTTACGATCTCCATCAGAGAGCTTTCCTGGTTCAAAAGCCCCATCAGCTGGTTTCTCATGGATACAAAGTTTTTATTTACATTGTCTTTGTACCAGGGAGCCAGGTCGTTCAGGTATTCGCTGTAACTGGTCAGCCAGTGGATCGCCGGAAAGTGGCGGGCATAGGCGAGGGATTTGTCCAGTCCCCAGAAACAGCGGACGAAACGTTTGGTGTTCATGGTTACAGGCTCCGAGAAGTCGCCGCCCTGGGGCGATACGGCTCCGATGATGGAGACACTGCCCTCCAGGCCGTTGAGGGTCTGCATCATTCCCGCACGCTCATAGAAAGCGGAAAGACGGGACGCCAGATATGCCGGGAAACCTTCCTCCGCAGGCATTTCCTCCAGACGTCCGGAAAGCTCACGGAGCGCCTCCGCCCAGCGGGAAGTGGAATCCGCCATGATCGCCACGTCATACCCCATGTCGCGGTAATATTCCGCAAGGGTCAGGCCGGTATAGATGGATGCTTCACGGGCAGCCACCGGCATATTGGAAGTGTTGGCGATCAGAGCGGTCCGGTCCATCAGAGGGTTGCCGGATTTCGGGTCTACCAGTTCCTGGAATTCCTCCAGAACCTGTGTCATCTCGTTGCCGCGCTCGCCGCAGCCGATATAAATGATGATGTCCGCATTGGACCATTTCGCGATCTGATGCTGTGTCATGGTTTTGCCTGTTCCGAATCCGCCGGGCACCGCTGCGGTGCCGCCTTTTGCGATGGGGAACATGGTGTCCAGGATCCGCTGTCCGGTGACTAACGGTTCGCTTGCCGGATATCTCTTCAGAGTCGGGCGGGGAACACGGATCGGCCATTTCTGACACAGGGTCAGAGTGTGTTCTGTTCCGTCCTCGGTTTCCAGTTTTACGATGGGATCCAGGATCGTGTATTCTCCGTCCGGAGCAGTCCATGTGACCGTTCCGGCAAGGTTGGGAGGAACCATGGATTTATGGACAATGGAACGGGTCTCCTGGGTTTCGGAAATGATCGTGCCGCCGCTGACCGTCTCGCCGGCCTGTACGGTCACATGGACGTTCCATTTTTTCTTTGTGTCCAGGGAATCGACGCTGACACCTCTGGTGATGTAGTCGCCGGACTGCCGCGCGATCTCAGACAGAGGACGCTCGATACCGTCGAAAATATTGTTCAGGATTCCAGGACCCAGAATTACAGAGAGCGCGTCTCCGGAGGCTTCGACGACAGCGCCCGGTTTCAGTCCGGTCGTTTCCTCAAAGACCTGGATGGTCGTCGTATCTTTGGTAAGACCGATGACTTCGCCGACAAGACGTTCTTCTCCAACATAAACCATTTCGGACATCTTGAATCCGGTGTTGCCCTTCAGGTAAACGACCGGACCGTTGATGCCGTAAATGACGCCAGTCTTATTCATGTGTCATACCTCCGTGAAAAATAAAAGTTTCCTGTTCTTCCGAGATAAGTGAGTCGAAAGAATTGTCGATCAGAATATTTTTTTCCGGAATGACCGCCCGCATACCGCCGGTAAACGGTATTTCAGAGCGGATCAGGGAGACGGACAGCTTCTCCTCCAGCTCCTGCCGGTATTCTTCGTCGGAAGGGTCCAGATAGATCCGGATAGTATCGCCGGATGCGAAGGATACCGCGTCCTGAATCTTTGTTTCCAGCCAGGTTTTATATTCCGGTGTTTTCTTGAAATCCGCCATTTTCTCCCGGACTTCTGCAAACAGTTTCTTTTTCAGCTCCATGTTTTTGGCAGAAAGGCTGCGCTTGATGGAAAGCTGTTCCGCGGACAGCGCTTTGTTGGCTTCCCGTTTCAGTTTTTCCGTCTCTGCGGCAATCTCTTCCTCCGCCTGCTGTTTCCGCAGGAGTTTGTGCTCTTCAAAGAGCTGGTTCAGAGCGGCCTGGTGTTCGTCCACCAGGCGCTGTGCTTCCGCGTTGGCGCTGTCGATGGAATGGCGGTAAAAATTCTCTAATTTTTCCTCGGTTGTCAAGGTTGTCACCTCCAGATTTCTTACAGTTTTAATCCGATGGATTCGTTTACAAAGGAAGTGATAAAGTCAGGTTTGCGCCCCGTTCCGTGACGGTCGGGGATTTCAATCAGCAGAGGCAGTTTATGGTTCAGCCGTACGTCTTCCAGAATGTCCGGAAATTCTTTGCCGAGCTTTTCGGTCAGAAGGATGATTCCGATCTCTTTGTCTGAGAGTGCATTCTGGAGCGCCTGAAACAGTTCTTCCCGTTCATGAACGACAACGCCTTCCACGCCGGTCAGCCGCATGCCTGTCTCTGTATCGACGTTATCACTGATCAAAAACATTTTCATAAAGATACTTCCTTTCGGATTTTATGCTGCCGTCTCTTGCGTTTCCGGCAGCGGCTTCATGGGCCATGCTGCTTACAGCTGACCAAGAATCATGAAGGAGATGATCAGGCCGTACAGTGCGATACCTTCGGCCATGGCTACGAAGATCATGGATTTACCAAAGATGCTTCCGTCCTCACTGATAGCGCCGAGCGCTGCGCTGGCACTGGAAGCAACCGCGATACCGGAGCCGATGCCGGAAAGTCCGGTAACAAGAGCTGCGCCGATGTATCCAAGTCCGGTTGCAAGTCCTGCGCCGCTGTCTGTTGCTGCAGATACCGTGGTGGTTCCTGCGAAGGAAACGATGGTGACAACCAGCATCAGTCCAAAGAAGCCTGCCACATTGGCTGCGAGGGATTTTTTGTAGCGTTTTTTTGTTTTTTCTCCGCTGAAATATACTGCCATCGGGATGATGATGCTTAAGATCATAGCTGCTGCGGTAAGTACCTGGATAATTAATGTATTCATAATACAATCCTCCTAAAAATAAAGTTCTTATTTTTTTGTTATTCCTGGTTCTTTTTCAGGAATGGCTGGAAAGGTCTGCCGTCTCCTTTGTAAAAGCGGCTGAACAGCTCATAATATTCCAGACGAAGTACCTGAATACCTACGATCAGGCCCTCCATCGCACATACAAAAATGTTTCCAAGAACGACGACCAGCCAGTTGATACTGCCGCCGTCTGTGGCTCCTGCGAGCATTAGTACGACTTCCATCATTGCCGCATGGCTGACAGCGAATGCGCCGATACGGACAAAGGAAAGTGTGTTGGAAAAATAACTCAGCAGGATTTCAAACAGTTCGAAAAAGCTTTGTACGAAGAACATGACTTTTCCGGTTTTCGGAAATGCATTCTTCTTTTTCTCCACAAGTTTTTCCAGTGGTTCTTTCAGGAAAATAGCGATCAAAGGAATCACAAACATGACCACCAGTACACCTGTGGCAGGGAGTGCATGGCCCGACAGATACAGAACGATGGTCGCAACGACTGCTCCGTAAAATATCAGACCGGCAATGGCATTCTGATCAAAAAGCGCTTCCCCTTTTCTGTGCGCCCGCAGGGCGTTGATGATATGGAAGATCATCGTCACAAGGATCAGGAACATGCCAAAGGCGATCGCCACGACGAATACCGTGTTCATCTGACCGATCAGCGGCAGGGAGATCATCGCTTCCTTGGGCTTCAGCCACAGGGCGGGAAGAAGTTCTTCAAATCCGAAGAAGCTTCCGTACAGGAATCCGAAAAGCGTGGAAAAGATGCCCGCCAGGCTGATGATCGCAGCCAGTGTGATCTTCCTGAATTTATAAAGGAGCGCTCCGCCGATCACGAGGCACAGTCCCTGCCCCACGTCGCCGAACATGGCGCCGAAGATAAACGCATAGGTCAGTCCCACAAAGATCGTCGGGTCCATCTCGTGATAAGACGGAAGGCCGTACATCTGAACATACATTTCAAACGGACGGAACAGTTTCGGGTTTTTCAGTTTTGTAGGAGGCTCACGCAGAGGGTTGTGGTCCTCGTCCTCGATAAAGCAGTAAAGGTTTTCGTCGTTTTCAATATCATGCTGGAAAGCTTCCGTGTCTGCTTCCGACATCCAGCCGCAGAGAATATAAAACGTTTCAGATCCCTTACGGTTGGAGGTACATGCGGCAAGCCTGCGCACATCAAAATTTCCCGAGAGTGTTGAAAGCTCGTTGACGGCGCCTACAAGCTCTTCGGCATGTTTCCTCAGGCAGTCCTGCATCTGGGCTTTACAGTCGGACATCGTCCGGTAAGTGTCCAGAATCTGCTGGTGAAGCTTACGGTGGGCATCCTCCAGGGTGCCCTCATATTCGTCAGGAACGTAGACCCGTTCAAAATGCATCGACGCATAAACGGCGTCGATCTTGTTGATCTCTTCCCGGGGAGCGAAATAAACGCCCCAGACATACCGGTCATCACTGTTGCAGCGATAAAATACCGTATCGCAGCTTTCGTAGACGTAGTTGTTGAATTTCTCAAAATATTCTTTCGGAATACGTCCGAACCGCAGGCGGATGAATTTAAAATCCAGGATGGACGACAGGCTGCAGGGAAGATTCTGGAACGGAGCGATCTTATCCGCTTTTTCCTTATAGATCTTCATCTGTTCCTGGAGCCGGTTGTGTTCCTGATTCAGCCTGGTCAGTGTCTGGTCAATATTTTCCACACATGCGATCGCCTCTTCCAGGGAAAGCTTTTTCGCTTTCTCCCGCATATTGACCGGGAGCATTGCGGCATAATCATTGGCCAGTTTCAACGTGTCCTTATAAGGATTGATCTGTAGGTAGGGCGTCAGGCTTTGTATGGTCTTAAGCTCTGTCAGCGCATTTTCCAGATGTATCTCATATTTGGACAGGTAGGTATTTACCACACGGTCAATGTCGGATTTCGGACCTGTGATACTTATAAATTTCATCTTGACTATCAAGCAAAAACACCTCCCCTTTGATTAGGTTTTGGTGACGTACTGCATTGCTTCATCCGGAGAAATGCTGTAACGTACACATTCCAAAGCGATAATGAGCCGGTTGACTTCATGTTCCTTATGGTACAGATAGGAGTAGACGGTCGCCAGGGAATAGGGATGGTTCCTGGATTCCGAGGAAAGGATGTGCTTCATGATCTGGGCGTACATGCTTTCCATGGTTTCTGTCGTAAACTGCTCAAAATGCTTTGCGTAATAGGTCTGGCGGACCAGCTGGCAGAAGGCGTCAAAATTCTCCTCCTCCACAAGCGTCTTGACCTCGGATTTTTTCAGGCGGTAATGAACCGGAATGATCAATGCGTAAATGTTGGCGCTGGTCATATGGTAATACCGCTTGGACCGATAGATCCACTGGAGATTCAGCATATCAAATTTGCTTCCCCAGGCTTTGGTCAGCTGTTCCAGATCTTTTTTTGATGCGATTTTTTCCCGCTCTTTCCAAAGATGGGAAAAGTAGTAGAGATCCAAAGTCATCTCATAGTCAAACAATGTCGGATGTTCCATTGTATTCAGGTGTACCAGAGGATCGTAATATTCTGTCCCTTTCAGATTGGAAACCAGTTCCTCAGGGGAAGAGGACGAGGTGACCAGGGCAAAGTTAAGCTGAGAATGACGGTCAAAGAAATCCTGATAGACAGAGAGATTCAAAGTAACATCCCTGTGGTCAAAAATTTTGTTCAGGCATTCTTTTAACATGGCGATCTCATAACGCTTAAAATAACTGGTCAGAAATTTCCGTTGTTCCAGATTGGAAAAACGGTAAAGCTTACTGAAATCTCTGTACACGGTCAGACGGAGCATCTGTTCAATCTGTCCGCGGTGTAGGTCTGATTCCTCGCAGCCCTGAAACAATTCCGCATAAGAGGGCTGTTGTTTCAGGTAGGAAACGGCTGCCGGTACATTAGGAAGCTCTACGATCTCACGGAAATTTTTGTCGTCCAGCAGATGACTTTGCATTGCGCGGATTTTTGTGGTCAGTCCGCTGTAAGATAAAAGACCGCTCATACCATCACTTCCTTATCAGTTTTTCACAAATCTGTGTGGACAATGTATCATGGTTTTTATTATAATAATCATCCAGCGAAGCCAGAAGATCAGCGGTTCCAGAACGCAGGTGCAGAAGTTCGGTATCTGTCCTGTTTTTCAGTTCGGATTGGACATTTTGCAGCCGGCGGACCGTATCGGCATCCAGTTTCTGGTCGAAAGCGGCAATTCGCTCACTGTGCTGCTGGTCCAGAACCTTGTTCTGGTTGGCGGCGCCTTCCAGAATTCCGGACGCGGCCGCTTCAATCTCTGTCAGCTTATTGATAACAGATTCCATAGCTCTCCTCCTTTGCAAATTCGACAATATCCCATCGCCGAAGGCGATTTTAAATGGATTTTGCATGTAACGGTTCAGCAAGGCTGAACTGTTACTATGTCACGACACTTATCATACACCTTTTTGTTAAAAATGTCACATGTAATTTGAAGAAATATAAAAAGAATCGAAGGATAAACAAATTTAGGTGGAAGATATTGTCGGGATTAGAAAAAATTCACCAAAAAAGATAGACAAAACAGGGAAAAGAACTGTTCTATTTTCAGCAAATAGGAATATTCAGACAATTAAGGAAAGGACTTTTCTTTCCGAGGAATCTATAGTAAGATATAACAAGTCCGCAAGTCTCCGCCGGAAAGGCAGGGAACGTGATTTGTGGAAAAGTGAAATCAAAAATAAAGGATGGTAAAATATGAGACTGAGAAATATACAGGGGGCGAAGGAAGTGATCGCCAACAGCCCGTGGGTGATCCAGAAACCGGAAACCCATCGTGGGAATTGGAATACAGTTTTTGAAAAAACGCAGCCGGTCTATATTGAGGTGGGGATGGGAAAAGGCCGTTTTCTGATGGATATGGCGAAGAAACATCCGGACATCAATTATATCGGAATTGAGATGTATGACAGTGTGCTTCTGAGAGCCGTACAGAAAGCAGAACAGCTGGAAGAGAAACTGACGAATCTGTACTTTATCCGGATGGATGCAAGGGAACTTCCGGAGGTTTTTGAAAAAGGTGAGGTTGCTGGAATCTATCTTAATTTTTCCGATCCGTGGCCCAAGGACCGCCATGCCAAGCGCCGTCTGACTTCCCATGAGTTTCTGGAGCGGTACGAGAAGATTTTGCCGGATGAGGGGAAGGTGGAGTTTAAGACGGACAATAAAGATCTGTTTGACTTTTCACTGGACGAAATCGGGGCGGCAGAGAACTGGATCTTGGAAGCGTTCACTTATGATCTGCATGCAGATAAGGAAATGAACCGGGGAAATGTGATGACGGAATATGAAGAGAAGTTCTCGTCGATGGGGAATCCGATCTGTAAGCTGATCGCCCGTATAGGGTTCGCTAAATAACGGGGGTTTCTCCGGTATCATCTTTCTGAGTTTTTTCATATATTGATTCTGAAAAGGCAAAAGGCAGCGATAAAATGAAAAAGCAGGGTTCCATGCAGCAGAAGCTCACGGAAGTGGAATATGAGAGCAAACATAAAGGCGGAAAGATCTTTCAGATGCAGAAATCACTGAAAGATCTGGAAAAACTCCTGAAGAGCGTGGATCTTTCGAAGAAAAACAAGTAGGCGGGAAGCAGCCTGCGGCAAAAGGTGTCATCATTCAGCTGAAAGCTGTTACAAGAGGTTTTCGATGAATGGATACACCTCCTGCCGCAAGCTGTGATGGCATCTCTTAACGAAAGTAATTTTCAAAGCATCTACGGTTCAGTAAACTTGTGCATTGTGTTGTGAAAATAAAGAAATTATAAACAATTATTTGTAAAACATAACAAAACAAAAAAGATCATAAAAAAAGGGTTGATTTTTGACATTGTATCGCATATAATAATTCTTGCGTTCCGGTGAGGAATGAAACAAAATAATGAATGCGCCTTTAGCTCAGTTGGTAGAGCAGTAGACTCTTAATCTATTTGTCCAGGGTTCGAGTCCCTGAAGGCGCACTGAAGGCACTGTTTTTGCAGACGTGTGAGCTGTGGGGACGGTGCTTTTTATTTCCGCGGGCAGCGAGCCAAGCGGACATGCCGCGGGAGTAAAAAAACATTGACAAATAGATGTCGGAAGTATATATTGAGTATGTAATTTTGCGGCGCTCCGGATAAAGATTCAAAAAGGGAACGCAGAAAACAGAATATAAAACAAATGAGAGTGAGCAGTAAGAGTTCATGAAGGGGTACACCACCGCGGGTGTATTTCTTTGTGAACTCTTTTTTTGCAGGTCCATTTGGTGACTGCTGCGCTCACTGGAAGGGAGGAGAAGCATGATTACGGTAAATGGAAAGCCGGAAGAGCTGGAAGGGTCTGTCACGGTGAAGGAATACCTGGAGAGGAAGCAGTACCGTACGGACCGGGTTGCCGTGGAAAAAAACGGGGAGATCGTTCCGAAAAGCAGCTATGAAGATACGAGAATCTGTCAGGGAGACTGCCTGGAGATCGTAAGTTTTGTAGGAGGGGGCTGAAACGGTGGAACGTGATACAAAGGTTCCTTCTCGGGAAGAAATCAGGGATATCCTGGAACTGCGCCATGGAAAGGAGATTCAGCAAAAACTGTCCGATGCCCGCGTGGCGGTGGCAGGGCTTGGAGGCCTGGGATCGAATGTGGCGGTGCAGCTTGCGCGGACGGGCGTGGGACATCTGCATCTGATCGACTATGACTGTGTGGATTTGAGTAATCTGAACCGCCAGCATTATTTCATCCGGCACCTTGGAAAGCCAAAGACCGACGCGCTCAGGGAACAGCTTCTGGAAATCCATCCGTATCTTGATATACGGACAGATACGGTGAAGGTCACACAGGACAATGTGGCGGAGCTTTTTACAGAGGATGAGATTATCTGTGAAGCCTTTGATGTGCCGGAAAACAAGGCGATGCTGGTCAACGGGATCATGGAACATTTTCCGGAAAAATATCTGGTGTGCGGCAGCGGAATGGCAGGATTCGGGGACAGCAATGCGATACATACCAGAAAGGTTATGAAGAGGATCTATCTTTGCGGAGACGAGACGACGGAGGCGGTGGAAGGACGCGGGCTGATGGCTCCGAGAGTCGCGCTCTGTGCCGCTCATGAGGCAAATATGATCCTGGAATTGATTTTAAATATTATGCAGCAGGGAGGAAATTGAACATGGATAGAAAAATGGGGACAACCGACGGTACTTTGGAGAAGATTGTGGAAAACACTACGCAGAATCAGGAACAAGGTGGAAAACAGGATGTATGGAAACTCGGAAATCATACCTTTACTTCCAGATTTATTCTGGGTTCGGGCAAATATTCTCTGGAACTGATCCGGGCGGCAGTGGAGCGGGCGCAGGCGCAGATTGTGACACTGGCGCTGCGCAGAGTCAACGAAGGGGGAATAGCAAATATCCTGGATTATATTCCTGACAATGTGACGCTTCTGCCGAACACTTCCGGCGCCAGAAATGCGGAGGAGGCTGTGCGGATTGCCAGATTATCCAGAGAGGTATGCGGAAGTGATCTGGTAAAAATTGAGATCATGAGAGATACCAGGTATCTCCTTCCGGACAATCAGGAGACCGTGAAAGCCACGGAAATTCTGGCGAAAGAAGGATTTACGGTAATGCCATATATGTTCCCGGATCTGAATACCGCGCGGGATCTGGTGGAGGCAGGCGCGGCATGTGTGATGCCTCTGGGAGCGCCGATCGGTTCCAACAAAGGGCTGTGTACGAAGGAATTTATCCAGATCCTGGTGGATGAAATTGATCTTCCGGTGATCGTGGACGCGGGAATCGGCAGACCGTCCCAGGCGTGTGAGGCGATGGAGATGGGTGTCACGGCAGTTATGGCAAACACGGCAATTGCCACGGCGGGCAATATTCCGCTGATGGCGGATGCTTTCCGCAAGGCAATCCAGGCAGGAAGGGAAGCTTATCTCTCCGTTCCCGGCAGAGTGAGAGAAAAAGGAGCCAGTCCGTCCTCACCGCTGACCGGATATCTTCGGGAACAGGAGGGCTGATCCATGAGCACGGAAAACCATGTAAATGAAAGTATTCTGAACGATGAGATCCGGGAGTTTCAGAAGAAGAACCGTATCGATCATATGAAATATCTTCCGGATATGGAGGTTCTGGAAAGCGACGTCATGGATCAGGTGCTCTCCGCCGCAGAACAGTATGATCCGGACATGTTTACGGCGGAAGATGTCAGAATGGCTCTGGCACATGAATACCGGACGCCGGAGGATTTCGGGGCGCTTCTTTCTCCCGCGGCACTTCCGCTGCTGGAAGAGATTGCGGTCTGTGCAAAGAAGGAAAAAGAGAAATATTTCGGAAATTCCATCAGCATGTTCACGCCGATCTATATTGCCAATTACTGCGAGAATTTCTGTATTTACTGCGGATTCAACTGCCATAATAAGATCCGCCGGGCACAGCTTACCCCGGAGGAGATCGAGAAGGAGATGGAGGCGATCGCTAAAAGCGGCCTTCAGGAGATTCTGATCCTGACCGGGGAGAGCAAAACGAAGTCAACGGTGGAGTATATAGGAGAGGCATGTAAGATTGCGCGGAAATATTTCCGGGTCATCGGCCTGGAAGTCTATCCGATGAATACGGAGGATTATGCGTATCTCCATGAATGCGGAGCAGACTATGTGACAGTTTTTCAGGAAACCTATCATGCGGATAAATATGAGACGCTGCATCTGGCAGGGCATAAGAGAATCTTTCCGTATCGCCTGAATGCCCAGGAAAGGGCGCTGAGAGGCGGAATGCGCGGCGTGGGATTCGGCGCGCTGCTTGGACTGGACGACTTCCGCAAGGATGCTTTTGCCACCGGCATGCATGCATGGTATCTGCAGAAAAAATATCCCCAGGCGGAGATTGCGTTCTCCTGTCCGCGCCTGCGTCCGATCATTAACAATGACAAGATCAATCCGATGGATGTCCATGAGGCGCAGCTTCTGCAGGTGGTCTGCGCTTACCGGCTGTTTATGCCGTTCGCGGGCATCACCGTTTCCACCAGGGAATGCGCCCGAGTGAGAGACAATCTGATGAAGATCGCTGCCACAAAGATCTCCGCCGGGGTCAGCACGGGAATCGGGGAGCATGTGGAAGAGATGGAAGACAAGGGAGACGCTCAGTTTGAGATTTCTGATACTCGTTCTGTGCAGGAGGTTTATGACGGACTGCTGGATGAGGGACTGCAGCCGGTGATGGCGGATTATATTTACGTATAAGAAAACTGTATAAGTAAAAGAGTATAAGGAAAATGAGCGCATCACTTTGCGGGAAAGTGTAATGCGCTCATTCTTTTTTTCGTTACATGGCATCGGACAGTTTGATGATCACGATTCCGTTCATTTGCTGCACGCTGCCGGCTGCGGGCCAGACGGGCATGGAGACTGCCTGAGCCTGAGCAAATGAAGCCTGTTCCTGGGTAGGCTTTTCCATATCGTATCCCAGCGTGTCACAGAAATCTATAATGCGGTTCGTTGAACCACAGTAGCTGGAGGCATCCCATTCGAAAAAGGATGCGCCGATCATCTCGCCTTTCCGGGCGTCTTCGGTAAAATTTGCGCTTTTCGTTCCCACAAATACCACGGGATATTCTTCCAGCCCGGCGTCTGCTGCTGTCTGCGAAATTCTTTCGTAGAGGGAAGCTGCAAGAGCCTTGTCCTGATTGTAGGTAACAAAGGCGGTATGGAAAAGCTGTGTCATCCTCTGACCCTGCTGCAGCGATACGAAGACGCCTGCCAGGCAGCAGAGAATGGCAAGGGATTTCCGGGTAAGGGTTGTCATTCCCGCCAGGAAAAAGGCAAAGACAAATACATAGGAAAACTGGCCGCGCAGTGGCTGATGGGAGCCGCTGATGAAAGAGAGGAAAACCGGAGACAGCACCAACAGCGCCAGCGCCGCCACATAGAACGGAAATCCATTTCGTTCCATCTTCCGTCCGCGCCGCAGCAGCAGGAGGGAACAGATCAACATGGCAGGAGCAAACATCCAGTGGAAGAATTCAGGCCAGTATCCCAGGTAGACCCGTGCACAGTCAGACAGAACACTTCGCAGGGATGCCCTGAAATCGGTGCTGTTCCAGAAATACATGTTGTTGACATAATCGGTGGCTTCGATCCCGGAGGACAGCCGGATGATTTTTCCGGCCATCACATAGAGCAGGAGACCGACGCAGAAAACAGTGACATACTTTAAGCAGCAGAAGAGCCATGACTTCTTTTCCTGCAGCCGCACGGAGGGATTCTGATAAGACAGCAGAAAAGAAACCAGTGCGACTGAGAGAAACAGACTGGCAAATGCCTGGTAGGAACCAAAGGACCAGACCATAAAGACCGTTCCCGGTATGATCCAGAGAAAACTTTCCTGGTAAAACAGCCAGCGGCTGAAGCAGTAGACGGCTGTCATACAGAGGAGCCCCGCCCAGGCAATTTCAAAAGACTGCAGGGTAAAGAAAAACTGTTCCGCCAGACAGGGAGCGCTGACGTAAGCAATGGGGAAAATGTAAAAAAACATTCGGTAGCGGGAGTCTTTTCCGCGCCATTCTTCCACACAGAAGTCAAAGAAAAAGGCGGAACATCCCAGAGCAAGTATCATCAGAAAGTTAGACACATAGGGAACAAACCGGCTCATGAAAAACAGTTTCTTCGTGAACACCAGACCGAACCGGTCAATGGTGAGCCAGGAATCCAAAAGTTCCTGCTGTGAAGAAAGAGCGGCTTCGCTGTCGATGGAAATATCATAATAAAAAATCCGGACACCGTACAGAAACAGAAGCCACAGCGCCAGAATGCTGATGACTCCTTTGTGGCTCTTTGCAAAGGAAAAAAATCTTTCGGCAGATTTTCGTATCTCCGTCCCGAAAACGGAACATTCTTTTCGCATAGTACAATACCTTCCTGTTATCTTTTTTAGAACCGCGAATGAATCGCAGAAGGGGTTCGTATCGGTGTATTTCTCTGAGAAATCTTGCTCTGACACGAACCCATTTGCCGTGAAGCGGATATTGTTTTTTATCCATGTTGATGAAGATATTTCTCTCTCGTAGCCATCCCCCCGCGGATATGACGTTCTGATTTGTTCGTATCCAGGACCTTCCGCGCTTCCCGGGCAAGAGACGCGTTTATCTGGAGGAGACGATCGGTGACATCTGCTGGTGTCCCATTAGGAATAAAAAATTTTATTCTATATGCGAAGATGTATTTTCAACAGAATCTTTTAGTAGCAATTTTGCAAGTTTAGTTAAGTTGCTCTGATCGCATTTATTTCTAGAATACATCAAATAATTCTGAACTTTATTGTACGCTTCAGAACAGCAAAAGCGATACTCTTGTCCATATCCGTTATTAATCATTTGCATTTTTATTATTTTCTTTGTATAATACCAGAAATTTGTAATTTGCTTGATTGGATTATCTTTAATTGATACAGCTGGTTTCATCAAAAGCTCATGAGCTTGTAAAAATTTTTCTTTTATTTCCATTGTTTTTCTCTTTTCAATTAAGAGTAAATTTAACTTAGCCTGCTGAGTATCCATTTGAAATGGGACAACATCATCGGATTCTCTAAACAAACTATATGCATTATCTAAATATGTTTGAGCTAATGGATAATTTTCCACATTCATGCACGCGATAGAAAATTGCAGCCAGAAGAACGAATTTTCTTTGTAATAAGATAATTCTTTTAATTCGTTATAATAATTGATAAGAAAAGTTTCTTTCTGACCAGAATTTATCAAAAATGTCTTCACATGAGAATATGATATAATATTTTTAAGTATATTTTCGTACTTCTCTATAGATGAATAAATGTTAGAATAACGGGCTGTCTTAGTGAGGACCTTGATTATCGTTTCATTACATTCTAATTCCTGCAATATTGCTTTAGCGATCACTGCAGACCTAAGTTTAAACTCTGCTGTTCCTGACGAAAATTCTAATATTTCTTGTACATTGGGATCGTTAGTAAAATTTGCATCTAGTGCAATTTTTGCATCTAGTATTTTACTCATATCATTAGCACTAATATTTAAACTCATTGTTTTAATTAATAATGCCAGAATTAATATATCAAAATAATTGCTAGACATTTTTTTGATATTTGTTACAACATTACTAATTCTTTTTTTCATATCTGTAGAATTTACTAAAAGCAATAGGATTCCCTGTAATTCACAGTTTCCCTGTCTTTTCTCTGTTAGTAATCGACGTTTCATGGCTGAAGACAAATTACTTTTTGCTCCCCATAAACCATTATTATTTATTATTTGTGTCATTCCTTCAATTTCTGCTCTATTCAATTTATTCAAATCAAAAATAGCACTTTCGCCTTCCCCAATCTTAAGTATATCATTTACCTCAAGAATACGTGTATCATAAAGGACCGTTCTAGCTGATAAAATAAATTGGATATTTGATAAATCATAAAGAGAAAATTGCTTTAATATAGATAAAAAGTTATAGTAGTTTTCAATTATTATTATTTTTCGTCCATCTTCTTTTATAATATTTTTTATATCTCTTCCCTTTATTCCCTCATAATCTTCCTTAAGAGTAAAAAATTTAATTCCTTTATTTTGGAGTTGATGTTTTAAAGTCTCAATGAAAATAGTTTTTCCATTACCCAAATTTGCATGCAAATAAATAACTTTGATTTCATCATTAATACACTTAATAACATCGGCTATTTTTTTTCGAAATATTATATTATTATATCTTCCATTTTTTCTATACCATAACGAATCCTTAAATTGACCCGTCATAAATAAATCATATACCTCGAAAGTTGTTGCGCTATGTATCGTTTTCTTCGGTCTAAAAACTTCAAATGTCTTATAACAATAATAAAAACTGTTATTTATGGCCGTGTGCGTACTTGCATATTTCATTAATTCCTGAACAAAAGATTTCATTCCAATTGTTTTAACATATCCCAATCTTTCCAACTTTCTTCTTTTGTCCAACGTGATTTTGGGCGATTCTATAAACACTGTTTTTTTAATAACATTTTTATTAAAGATAAAGCGCTTAAGATCTAAGTCATAATCTAATGAAAGACCTACTACAACGATACAATCTGCAGTTTCTAAATCCTCTCCAAAAACTGCTCCCCATTCACTATTCTTTAATCCATCTGCAGCTAAATAGCTTTTGCCTGTGAGTTTAAACTCATTATTAAGACTTTGTTCGGTAAGTTCTCCTATGTAGCCATTAATATATATACAAAGATTTTTTTCTAAATCATGTTTTGAACGATGCATGTTTAATGTAATTGGTATTAATGATGATGCATGTCCCAAATTACTGGTAGCGATCAAAGGAACATCATCATAATTTGTTGTATAAACTCTTTGCCATCGAAAGGAATAAAGAGCTTTATGTTCGTTTTGAATCTGTCCTACTCGTAATTGACTTTTAATTTCTTGTACTAAATCAGCTGAAGAAAACATTTCTTGATATGTTTCTGATGCATCTTGTAAATCCCACGGGTTTTCTGGGTGAGTAATACCACATTGAGCATATAATCTCTCTGCTAAATTAACACCTGAAGGAAATTCTTTTCCGCTAGGTGTTTTTATATCCAAATGTGCGCCAGATCCTGTTATTAAAACAGCTGTTCCCCTAAGAATACTATCAAAAATATCTTGTCTCTCCATATATCCCCCTAAAAAAGAGTATTAGTAATTTAAGTTAATTTAGACGGCCACCTTTGGCGGCCTTCAGTGCCATATTCGGCGATCAGCTTGGGCCACATCTCCGGCCATTAACCGTTATACTGCGAAAGGCTCTTTGCATGAGTAGCACATGATAGACTCTCTACCTTGACAAATCCACCCCTGGTGCTAGTTTTGTCGGCTTTGCCAAAACATCATGTGCGATGGAGGCTTATGTCAAGAGCATCATAAAATAATAGTTAGTGGTTGACCAGATAACATGGCTCACACTGATTGCCGCACATGGCACAGATGGCCGTTTTAAATGGCAATCCGCAAGTAAAAAACTGAAATTTTAGTGTTTGTATTTTTATATTAATACAATTTATAGAAAAGGGCAATATAAATCACATATAATAACATTGTTAGAAACCTGTTTGTTTGGACTTTTCATAAAACTATTCAGCTACACCTTTACCGTTAATTTACAATATGCAATAATGTTTTATCTCCGCGTTGAAATTACCATGGACATAGTGATTCAACTTGTTTATATTTCAAATTATGTGACTCGAGGATACAACGAATGAAGCAACATATTTTGGATAATCAGTTCCATTAGGAGCATTGAAAAAACAAGGTTCATGAGTATCGCCCCTACGGGTTGTTACTCCATCGCCTCGATTGCGGCGAACACATCCTCAAACTTCCAGGTTATCTTGATGTGTTCCGCGTCAAATACCAGAACTTTCTCTACAAATGTCTGTTCCAGCTCTTTGGTCAGCGTTTCCGCATATCTGTACTTCTGGACCAGGCGAGAAAATTCACTGAGTTTTGTCTTTCCGCTTTCTCTGGCTTCCCGCTCCAGCCGGATCTGCTCCAACCGTCCTCTGTATTCTTCCAGCAGAAGATTCACCCGGTTTCTCTCTGCAATGTATTCCTCACGGCTTAACCTGCCGTCCCGGTACTTTTCATAGAGGATTGTCTTTACCTTTTCCTGTGTGTCAATTTGCTTCTCCAACCCGGAGGTATCCAGCTTAGCCTGTTCTCGCTGATCGATGTGGGCTTTCAGTTCTTCCCATCTGACAAATTGTTCAAAATGCCATTTCAGACTGTCCAGCACTGCGCCTCTCAGCTGTGCTTCCGGGTAAGCAGCCTTATAGCAGGTCGCCGCCGGATTGGTCTCCCCATATCGGCAAATCAGTTTCTTCCTGTCCCTGCTGTATGATAGTTTCCTCCCACAGTAAGCGCAGGTAAAAGCATTATACTTCTGTATGACTTCCGGCTGGCTTTTCCGGTATATCAGGAAAGTGTCCTGAACCCTTACGAAATCCTCATAAGATACAATGGCTTCATGTGTATTCTCTACCCGAACCCATTCTTCCTTTTCCACCGGAGTGTCTGCTCCGTAGATCCCGTTTAGCGTTCTGCGGAGAGATACCATATTTCCAGCATACCGCTCATCTCTTAAAATTGCCAACACTTTAGCCGGATCCCATGCGGTTTTCTGGTTCACCCGCCTCCAGTCCATTCCCCGTTTATGATTCAGCGCGTATTGAGCCGGAGAGGGAATTGCCCTTTTGTTCAGGATGGCAGCAATTTTGTTTCCGGATAGACCAGAGAGCCGAAGCTGGAAAATCTCCCGAACCACAACAGCCGCTTCCTCGTCAATCACCAGCTTATGCTTATCCTCCGCTGATTTCAGATAGCCGTAAGGTGCGTTTGCACTGGCGAACTGGCCTGCCTTTGCCATCTTATTTCTCACGTTGCGAATCTTTTTTGAAGTATCCCGGCTGTAAAAGTCATAGATAAAGTTTTTGAACGCCACTTTCAGTCCTGCGGTCTGTTTCCCGCCTTCCTGACTGTCATACCTGTCGTTTACCGCGATGAATCGTACTCCCAGGAAGGGGAAGAGCTGTTCCAGATAATCTCCGATTTCAATATAGTCTCTGCCGAATCTGGAAAAATCCTTTACAATAATGCAATCCACTTCCCGGTGCCTGACCAGCTCCATCAGCTCGACGAACTGAGGGCGGTCAAACTTTTTTCCGCTGTAGCCATCGTCGCATTTTTCTATAATCCGATAATCCTGAAATTCCGGATGTGATTTCAGATAATCATAAAGAAGCATCCTTTGGTTGGTAATGCTGTTGCTTTCCTCTTTTTCAGAGGAAATCCCAACATCATCGTCTTCTTTTGAAAGCCGGATATAGAGCGCCAGTGTCTTTTGTCTCATACTGTCTCCCTCCTGCGTTGTTCTGCCATATCTATCAGCCGCTGAAACTCATCCTCAAATGCGAAGGTAATGGCCAGATGGGAGTCAGTATGTACCTGGATATCGGCAATAAAGGCTTCCACAATCTCACGGTTTAATTCCTGAAACTCCGCATATTTTCTGACGATATCCGCCAGAGATCCGGTACTGTGATAGTCCGCCTCATGTTCCGTCTCCGCCTGCATAAGCGTGTCCACTTCTTTCAGCAGTTCTTCTTTTTCTGTTCCGTACTGCCTGCGAATCGCCAGATATTCCTCTTCGTCCAGAATCCCTTCCCGATAGTCTTCATAGATCCCGGTGCTGAGCCGTTCGATTTTGGTTATACGGCGCTGTTTTTCCCGAATACGGTTCTGTATATTGGAAGCGGCAGCCCTGCCTTTTGGGGAACGGTTTAATTTGGCTATTACCTGCTCTGTGTCGAGAAAAGTACGAATGTGGAAGCGAATGGCTTCCTCCACCGTTTTATCAACGATGGCTTTACGAATACTCCTCTGAGGGCAGGAGAGATCATACAGCTGCTTTCTCCGGCAGCACTCATATACCGCATAACGGTCTGTGCTCCCGTCTTTCCTGGTTGCTACAAATTTCGTCATTTTCATGGCCCTGCCGCAGTCAGAGCAGTGAATCCGGCCACGGAAAAGATTTTCCGGCTGATAATCTTTGTTAATTCTCGTCATGTTGAGGAAATCCTGTTTTGCGCTTTCCAGCTTTTTCTGAACAGAATCAAATAATTCCTGATCAATGATTGCCTCATGTGCATTGGGAACGTATTTCCATTCCGATTCCGGGACACGCTGCCGCTTGATTCCTTTGGCAAAGGATGTTCTTTCTTTTCCATAGACCAGCATTCCCAGATACATTTTATTTGTCAGCAGCCGTTTCACATTGGTTCTGTCCCAATAGGAATCCTTGTGCCGCTCTTCTCTGGAAAGTCCTTTCAGCCAGAGGTAACGGGCGGGAGAGGGGATACCTTCCTTATTCAGCTGGCTGGCGATTGCTCCCAGCGCCATGCCGGAATCCCGCATCTGAAAAATACGCTTCACAATGTCGCAGGTTTCCGGATTGACAATCAGATGATTTTTGTTTTCCGGGTCCTTCAGGTATCCATACACCGGATATTTTCCCATAAACTGTCCCTGCTTTTTCCGAGCCTCAAAGGAAGTAGTGATTTTCTGTGAAATGTCCTTCGCGTATCCTTCATTGATAATATTTTTCAGTGGGATAATCAGAGATTCATCCGTCACATCAGGGGAATTGCTGTCATACCCGTCTGTGATAGAGATAAACCGCACCCTGAAAAACGGGAAAATCTGTTCCAGATAGTTCCCGGCTTCCAGATAATTTCTGCCAAGGCGAGATAAATCCTTTACCACAATACAGTTGATTTTTCCTTCTTTCATGTCCTGCATCATTTCATCAAATGCCGGGCGTTCAAATACGGTTCCGGTAGCGCCGTTATCAATATACAGTCGATACAGCCGCATATCCTGCTGATCCGCTATAAAATCCTTAACCAGCTTTTCCTGATTTTCCAGACTGTAACCGTCTGTTTTTCCGCTGTCTTCTACAGAGAGCCGGATATACCCCGCCGTATGATAAATGCTTTGTTCTTCCTGAAGCCCGAATCCAGCGCATTCCTGCTCCAGTACCGCATTGACATCCAGCCTTTTCTTTCGTGCCATCAGATTGCCTCCTTCTTATGTTCCTCCGCTGCGGATAATATCTCCTGAATCCGGTTCAGATCCGCCTCAAAATTGAATGTGATTTTAATCCGGTTATCTTCGTAGACCAGAATCTTATTGATAATGATGGCTGCCGCCCACCGTGTCAGCTGTTCCAGACGGCCAAACTGCTGAAAATAACTCATCCATGGAGCATTGGCAGAGCGGCTTCCTTCCAGCTCTGTAATCTGCCGCTTCAGTTCTTTCACTGCGGCATCCGCCTCAGCAATCCGGCTGTCGAACTCCGCTTTCAGCTTCTGGTATTCTTCCTTATCCAGAAGGCCGTCCTTCAGGTCTTCATAAATTCCGATTTTCAGCCGTTCGGCCTTTTTGCGTTCTTCTTCCTTCATGGACAGTCTCTCCAGATATTTTTGTATCATCAGCTGCCGCGATGGAGCATTTTCAATCTGCTTCAACGCTTCCTGCACATCCAGCACCTTCTGAATATGCAGGTTCACCGCTCCGAGAACCGCTCCCATAAGGTCATTCTCGCTGATTCTGTGCCAGCTGCATCCGCCTTTACCGCATTTTTCAGAACAGAGAAAATATCCGTAGGTCTGAGCGGTATCTGCCTTCTCCTTTTTTGTATAGCGGCTGGTTTTTCGGACCATAGGATGTCCGCAATCGCCGCAATAGACAAGGCCGGAAAGGGGAAACACCTGTGTTTCATTAGGAGAAGTCCGGGTATCCCGACCCATCAGGTTCTGGACGATATCGAACAAAACACGATCGATCAGACTTTCATGGGCATTCTCAACCCGAATCCAGTCAGCCTCATCCACCTCCTGGCGTACCTTAACCTTGTGGTTCGGCGTCGTCTGTTTTCCCTGCACCAGCACTCCGGTATAAACCTCATTGGTCAGGATTCTGGTTACTGCCTTTGCCGTCCAGACAGCCTTGGGATTCACCTTGAAGGAAGATTCAAAATGACTCCCCAGATACTTTTTGTACTCCATGGGTGAAAGAATACCCTGCTCATTCAGCGCGTCCGCAATCCGGTACTGGCTCATGCCATTGATTTTCATACGAAAGATGTCCTGTACGACTTGTCCTGCGTATGTATCTACCACCAACTGATTCCGGTTATTCTCGTCCTTCAGATAGCCGTAGCAGGCGAAGGCCCCGATAAATTCACCTTTCTTCCTTTTGATGGCCAGGTGGCTTCTGATCTTTACGGATAAATCCCGGCAGTAGGAATCATTGATCAGGTTCTTAAAGGGGACGACAATATCGTGTGCCGTGTCCGCCTCCAAACTGTCATAATTATCATTTACAGCAATAAAGCGAATCCCCAGCATGGGAAACAGCTTTTCCAGATAGCGTCCTACCTCAATGTAATTCCTGCCAAACCTGGACAGATCCTTTACGATAATGCAGTTAATCACTCCCTTCTTTACGTCCTCCATCATGGCCTGAAATGCCGGGCGATTGAAATCCGTACCCGAGAAACCATCGTCTTCGCGAATGGATACAACCCGGAATTCCGGCCTGGACTGCAAATAATCCATAATCAGGCTTTTCTGATTTGCAATACTGTTGCTTTCATTTTTGGAACCTGACGCCACATCTCCGTCTTCCTTCGATAATCTCAGGTAAAGAGCCGTGTCGTATCGTTCCAGCCGTTTCTGTAACATATAACATCTGCTCCTTTCTCAAATTATCAGGGAAATACTGTGGGCGGCAGCTACGGGCAGGCAGCCGCCGCTGGTGCCTGTTTTCAGGTCACTTACAGTATATTGGGGATTCCGCTTTCACTCAAGGATGTCACATCCCGGCCTGAACCATCAGCGCAAACAGGTCATTGACCGTTCTGCCGTTATGGAGGTAATCAAATTCCACAACCACATTTCCTACACGATAGCGGTACAAATTCTTGGTCTGCCTCTTTAAAGCCTCCAGATCCGGCTGTTTCTGGCTATCCTCCCGTACTCTGACAGAGGACAGTTCTGTCAGTTCAGCCTTGTCCACTGCCTGAACAGCAGCAGTTTTCCTTTCCTCCATTCTCAACCCCATACACCACCTTCATTCTCTTATCTCATAACTATTGTTAAGTTTCGGAAAATATGCCAGCGGCTCAGGGTGCATCCACAGCCTCCGGAATCCGGTATCCGATATGCGCCGCCAGGGCTTCATCCACCTTCGCCAGATCCGCTTTATCAATCCTTCCCAGAAATCTCTTTAACAGCCGCTTATCCAGCGTCCTGGGCGATTCACAAAGAGCCGTGGAAGACGATGTGAGAAACGGATATTTTTTCATATCCAGCCGATAATGGGTAGGCTGACCGGGCTTCTTGTCCTTCGAGGTCAATGGAACAATCGTCACCGTGGGAGAAAAGTAGTTTCCCACATCATTCTGCATGATGATCACCGGACGCGTGCCGCTCTGTTCATGGCCGAAATTCTCGCCCAGCTCCGCAATGTATATATCGCCTTTGTGATAAACCAAATCTTCGTATCTCATATTCTTTATCCTCCTTCGCTGTATGTAAAAGCGGAGGCTGACATAAAGCCAGTCTCCGCTTCTTAAAGATATTTTTGCGTCTGTATCTATTTGTCCCCGGCACCCCGATACATGGGAACTCACCAGGCGGCCGGATGCTTCCGGCTCCATAGGCATCTAACCTCCCCGCGGTTCTCGCCGGGCCGTCCCCATTGCGTGATCCCGCTTCCTGCGGGGCTGTGGCTGGACGGAAGTCTCATTATCCCTGTGGTGAATCATCGCCATGCCGGAAGCTATCCGGCACTTACCAGCTGGCATTAACCGCTCCCCTTTGCAGGATCATGGCGTACCACTGGATGTGGCTTCCCATCACAGGACTGTACCTGATGAATGCGTATTTTCTTTTCAATCTGCATTGAAAGAACAACTACGTTCATCAGGCCCTGGGCCTGGAGAAGTGAAGTTTGTCCCTTCACCCCTCCTATTGGGCAACTTTTTAAGATTTAACAAAAAGAAATTTTGCTAGTTTAGAAAAAATTTTCTTTTTCCGATAATGGAAAGTCTGCTGTGATATTCCAAGATGTTTTCCAGCTTCCGCTTCGGTTATGATACACCCTGAAAAATACAAAGTTTGAATAATTGCCACTTCATCAGATGACAATGAAGCCAGTGCTTCACGTAACTTTTTAAGCATCTCTTTTTTCTCTATCATTTCATCTATTGAAATACTTTCATCCTGAATTGTATCAATCAGTAGCAGTTCTTCTCCTCCGCTCACCGGAACGTCTGATGAGATAATCATGGTGTCTTTTGCACAGTCGGAAAGATACCGATGGCGGCGAGCCTCTTTATACCAATCCTGATATTCTTCATATCCCGCCTCAATGTAAATCTCATCTGCCTCATATCCAACGTCATCCGTCAAATGAATGAAATATCTTCCTTTCCCTTCCTCCGAATGGGTAAACCGATAAAATTCTTCTCCGCTCATCTGCATCCACTCTGTGTTTTCTTTTTTACTTTCCGGGTTCTTTTTCACCAGATAAATTGTTTTCGCCATATCCGCGATCTCCTTTCTGTGGTTCTGAATGGTTGGTTCAAAACCGGAGATCACGGGTATCTGGCGTTATACCAGCGCCGTTCCTGCACCTGCCAGCCCTCCTTTCCCGGACAGCTCACAGCAAAGCTGTTCGCTGTCCGTTGCCCATCGGATGACCGCATGTCTGTGCAGGCAAGCCAGCCCATCCATACGGCCGCCCTCCGGGCTTATCGCACAAAAAAAGAGCCGGAGGCTTACTCACCTCTGACTCTCATCTGTGCCGAATGTCTGGCAGACGGCATAAAAAAGCCCTGCACCCATCAAAGGCACAAGGCTGAAATTTATCTATACAATTATCCTGACTGCTATACCGTACTCCTGCCAGCATAGCAATCATAGCAGAACCAAAGTCGGACTTTCAGTAGGGATTCCATCGGACTTTCATCGGGTATTTATCGGGAAAAAGTCGGACTTTTATCGGCCTGATTCTTCTATACAGTTGTATTCATAGCCGCTTTCACAAAACTCCGCTTCTTCATCTGTATGTTCAAGAAATCCTTTTAGCTTTGGTATGGACGTACCCCACAGAGACAGTCCAAATACCAGTATCGCTTCTTTTTTCTTGTCGTAAAAGGTACTGCGTTCCATGTTTAAAATTTCCAAAAGTTCCGGCTCCCTGTATTTAAAGCAGGTCAGATAGCATTTGGAAAGAATCTCGCAGTACAAATTCCCGTTGCAGGGATAGTCTCTGACCCGCACCATAGTATCTTCCACCAGTTCGATCATCCAGCGTGTCTCAAACAGAGTCTTTATCCGTTCCTCAAAATGTTCCCTGGCTTCATCCGGCGCGAAGGTTTCCAGATAAATCAATGCGTCATCCAGCTGGGAACCGCAGTAGCAAATCAGATCCTCCCGCACCTGGTCAGCCCGTCCAGCCGTTGACCAGCAGATATCCCGATATGCGGATAAAATCAGTTTGGAACGGTCATACAGTGTTTTTTCATCCAGCTCCTGCATCCGGTACAGCCTCCGGATGCTGTTTAATGTCTGTGTATTTTTGCGGCTCATTTTTCAATCTCCCTTCATCATTCGTTCATCTTATAAAATCCTTTCTAAGCGTGCTGGCCCGATAAAGGGAAAGGAAATCGGGGGACACGCGGTATGTAACCAGCAAGTTCCGTCGCGCGAAGCTGCGCTGCTGGTTCTCTATCTGTATCGGCTGCCTTTGCTTCCCAAGACAGCGCTAGAAAATAACCTCATTCATCTTTACTGCGGACATTTTGCTTCCACAAACCATTTATAATTTTCTTCATAATACAGCTGGGACTCCTGCCCGCTGATGATTACCGTATACCGCAGTCCCACGCCTCCTGCTTTCCGGCTGGCTGCCCTGCAGATCTGTTTTACCCGGTCAATCTGAAATATATGCCCGTCCGTCCAGCGTATCCAGGAAGGACGCATCTTTCCTTCGGCAGTAAACTCTACCCCTACATCTACATATACTTTGCAGCTTTTCTGTTCCTCCATCGCTTACACCTCGTTTCTGGTACAGTTATCCGGCATATGCGCCAGTTCTGTTTCCTCTTTCCATATATCCGTGAGGATGGACGATATTATCCTCCTTCGCGTTCAATGCGGCTAATTTGCGGTCTGTGTACATCAGTCCCCGCTGAATCGCATAGAATCCAAACCTTCTCCGGATCGTGTCCACCGCCACATCCACACGGTGCTGTTTCTCGCGCTGCTCCTGGCTGATGAATAGGTCAAGCTGTACCGGGCAGTCCTCCAGAACCAGATCCGACACACGGACACCCATGCTCCGGATCGGCTTCTCCCATTGATAGTTTTCCCGGAACAGCCTCATAGCTGCAGCGGCAATCTCACTGGTAATATTAGTGGGCATTGAAATTTTATGCTGGCGGGTAAAGCTGTACAAATCTTTATCCCGGACGGAGATTTCCACCACATCACCTTTAAAATGATTATCACGGAGCCGCGCCGCAACACTCTCTGCCAGGAGATATACAACAATCGCCACATCCGATTCATTTACCAGATCTCTGGGCGTAGTGGTACTGTTTCCAATGCTCTTAATGGGAGCGGAGGTATTTTCCCTGCTGACTGGAGTTTGATCCTCGCCATTGGCAAATGCATGAAGTATATAAGCCACTTTTCCAAGTCTGCGGGTCAGAATGCCCGGATCTGCCTCAGCCAGATGCCCGATGGTGCGGATTCCATAATCGTGTAGCTTTCTCTTTGTGGCCGGACCGACAAAAAGCAGATCTTCCGCCGGAAGGGGCCAGACAATGCGTCTGTAATTTTCCCTGCTGATCTCGGTAATGGCATCCGGTTTCTTATAGTCGGAACCTAGTTTGGCAAATATCTTGTTCCAGGAAACGCCGATACTGACGGTAATTCCCAGCTCAAATTTAATCCGGCGGCTGATTTCCGCCGCAATCGTCATACCATCGCCCTTCAGGGAGCAGCTGTCTGTCACATCCAGCCAGCTCTCGTCCACCCCAAAGGCCTCCTGCTTATCTGTATATTCTCCGTAGATTTCATGTGCCAGCCGGGAAAACCGCAGATACAAATCCATGTGCGGCGGAACAAACTGAATCTCCGGGCAGACCTCCCTGGCCTGCCAGAGCGCCATGCCAGTCTTTACTCCTGCTTTTTTCGCCAGCTGATCCTTCGCAAGTACAATACCGTGTCTGGCTTCCGGATCTCCCCCGACAGCAAGAGGCCTGCCGCGCAGATCCGGATGATGAAGGAGTTCAATACTGGCATAACAGTTATTCATATCTGAGTGGAGTATCACCCTGTCCATTCTTCCACCTCTTTCTCGTATCTTTCCGCATAATTCCGCAATTTTCAGCACGATTATTACTTGACATCCCTGCTTTGAGCATCTATAATGTGCATATAGTTGCTAGAACATACGTTTTGTTTGATTCGTATTCTAGCAAGAATCAGCCGGATTGTCAATATCTAATCCGCAAGAATACGCACAATATTTTATAGAATGGAGGCAATCGCATGAAACCCTTTACGGAAAAAGTCAGGGAACACCGCGGACAGCTGGGACTCAGCCAGCAGGAGCTTGCAGACAAAGCAGGGATCGGAGTGCGCACGCTCACCTACTATGAATGCGGCAAGCGCTTCCCGCAGGCCGCACAGCTGTACAAGCTGGCAAAGGCTCTTGGCGTTTCCACCGAGTATCTGAAGAATGACGAGATTGAAGATCCCAGCTACGGCATGGATCGCATGGACTATGTAGAGGAAATGCGGCAAAAAGGCGGGCGGCGCGAATCCCTTGATCTGGAGGAAATGCTCCGGGAAAATCAGGCGCTTTTCGCCGGAGGGACTATCAGCGAGGAGGCAAAGGACGCCTACTTCCAGGCAGTGATGAAAGCATACCTCGAATGTAAAGAGGCGGCCAAAGAAACCTATGGACGAAAGAAAAAGACTGCTCCCGACAGGCTGTGATCCGGTTACTGGAACAGCTTATCAAGCAGGCTGTTTAAAATGCCTGTCAACAGGCGCTTGTATATGGGGAGGATGTGATTTCGATTGACCATAGAACAAATTTCAGACGCTGCAAAGCAGTTAAAGAAAAAATATGATGAGACAAATCCGGAAAGGCTAGCTGAGCAGATGAAAATCCTTGTATCACGAGAACCAATGGGGCTGTTTGAAGGCTGCTGCAAGGGCTTTTTTCTGGTTCACAGGCGAAAAAAACACATTACCATCAATGGTGATCTGCCAGATGTCCTTCAGAAAGTGGTGCTGGCCCATGAGCTGGGACACTGCGTCCTGCATTCCGGTTCTTCCAGCGCGGCCTTCCATGAGGTCATTCTCTTTGATACGGCAGACCAAAAGGAATACGAAGCCAATGTCTTCGCCTCAGAACTGCTTCTCCCGGATGAAGCTGTACTGGAAGTGTTAAATGACGATATGTTTTTCTTTCAGGCAGCGAAGGCATTATACGTTCCCTCCGAACTGTTGGATTTTAAATTCCGCATCCTGAAGCGGCGCGGTTACAAGGTAGAATCACCCATAGCGGCAAACGGAGATTTCCTGAAAAATCTGGAACAGCGGACTGGTGTCCCGGCATTTGATTGAAAGGGGGCTTTTGGTATGGCTACATGGAATCCCTGGCATGGCTGCACGAAGATCAGCCCAGGTTGTTATCACTGTTATGTGTATCGGCGGGATGCAGAGTTTGGCAAGGATGCCTCTGTCGTCTCCAAAACGGCCTCTTTCAATTTGCCTGTAAAGAAAAACCGGAAGGGAGAGTATAAGCTCCAGCCAGACGGTAATTTTGTATATACCTGCTTTACGTCGGATTTCTTTCATCCCAATGCCGATGAATGGCGTCCGGATGCCTGGGCGATGATGAAAGAACGGTCAGATTTGGATTTTTTCTTTGTTACCAAGCGGCCGGAGCGCTTCACCGTCAGCCTGCCAGATGACTGGGGCGATGGCTATGAAAACGTATATATCTGCTGTACTTGTGAGAATCAGCGCATGGCAGATAAACGGCTGCCTCTGTTTCTGGAACTGCCAATCCGTCACAAATCCATTATCCATGAGCCGATGCTGGAATCCATCGATATCCGGCCTTATCTGGCACAGTATCACGACTGTATCGAGGAAGTGACCTGCGGTGGAGAATCAGGCGAAGAAGCCAGAATCTGCGATTATGCCTGGATCCTGAATACCATGATGCAGTGCGTGGAGTACAATGTCAGCTTTCATTTCAAGCAGACCGGAGCCAGGTTTAAGCGTGGAAATCGGGTTTATCTGATTGAGCGGAAGGACCAGCTGGCACAGGCAGCGAAGGCAGGGATTGATTTTCGGGCCGTCAGAAATAGCCTGTAACTTCGCCCCATATCACATTCTAGCCTCTGTCTGTTAAAAAAGTACACATTTTCTAGTGAAATCCTGTTGCAATTATATAGGGGATAATAGTAGAATTAGGATTAAGGGCATCAGAACTGTCTACTGTACCCCTTTTATTTTGTCCCAATACTCCCTAATTAGATATTATACAATGCCTTATAATTAGTCTAATAAATCTTCTGCTTTACAGGTAAAATAAGACCAGTATAAAAGCAGAAGGAAGGTGATTGTACTTGTCAGGTGAGCTTGAAAATCCCGCAATGCCGGAGAATGTTCAGGCAGCTGCAGCCGATTTTATTGGGCCGAGAATAAAAGAACTGTGCGATAAGCAACAGATCACCAAGTACCGCCTCTCGCAAATGACCGGAGTGACGCAGACTGTCCTGTCACGAATCATTAAGGGAGAAAATGTACCAACGATTCAGACCATCGAAAAGATATGTGCCGCCCTGAGTATTTCATTGGCACAGTTTTTCGCAAAAGATGAGAATCCTCCGGATCTGACTGCCGAACAAAGAGAAATCATTGAAACGTGGAACGGGCTGACCCCGGAAGAACGTGAAAGACTGATGAAAATCATACGCACTTTTCAGTAGGAGCAGTTTCTGATAAGCCAATCAGATGAACTGCTCCTTTTTGTATCTCCAGGACGGTTTCATCTGGAACAGGAAATTTGTCATCCAGTATAAAAAGGAAGGTGCGCCATATGGATTTGACCAATGAGCAAATGGAAAATCTGAAAAGTTTTCTTCTTGAAACATTCGCGTTTACCGATGAACAGACCGCAGCCATGGATCAGCAAATACCCATGACACAGGAAATCTTTGAATCCATTCTTGAACGCTGCAACGAGCTGGGTTCCGCTGCTGACAAAACTTTTTATCGACTCCTTAAAGAATATCCGGATTTCACTGACGTTTATGGGCAGAAACTTGAAAAAGAAGTGAATGAGCGCTGTCCCGACACAGAACTTCCGGATGAAACACCGGAGGAACGTCAGGCATCGTGGGAGAGGCTGTGTGCCAAGATTCGGAAGGAATTTGGGGAGGATGCGATTTAGACACATCGCAAGTACTCATCAAACAGCATAACATGTGGAATTATGTAGTGCAAATTTATGTCCTGTGCTACAATATGTACATAAAAATTTAGAAATATACCATTTCCCAGTGTAAAAGCGGTGATAAAATGAAGAATTTGATTGGAATGAGAGTTCTTAACAAAAAAACTCATCAAAGAGGAATTGTTTCAAAGATTAAGGATAGTAAAATTTTTGTGCTTTGTGATGACGAATTAATATGTTACCCATACCCAGCTGCATTTGCAGATACCCTTCTGCTTGAAGATGTCTCTTTGCAACAAACTATTACTGAAACAAGCTATTCCGCACAGTTTGATACATTCAAAAACATCTATACTGCTGCGATACGCTCAGAAATAACATATTTAAAAGAAAGTGGCGGTAAAAAATATCGGGTCATTGATGGCGAAAGACTTCCATCAAATAAAAATGTATATATTTATAGTTTTGATACCGATTCTGAACTACATTTTCCTGATGGAACAATCGTTAAATTATGGTCTCCTACAAGGATTGTTACCGCTCACATTATTTCATGTGAAGAATTCAATTTAACAATTCAAACTTCGGAATACTTAGGAGAGCGAATAGAAAGTATAGAATTTACAGCAGAACCCTGGCTGTTTTTGACCTCATAGTTTAACATTATGCTGCTCTGCTTGCATGTCTCTGGATTGCCCTGTATACTGTCATCAGTATA
>PPYF01612100.1_pt1 | contig 55709 bp, 77 predicted proteins | sample 1559871 | NCBI WGS metagenome assembly PPYF01 (sample SAMN08240021, study PRJNA423297) | Human gut metagenome, whole genome shotgun sequencing project.
GAGCACTCCGGGCCTCTGCGACACGCACACGGCCAGCGGGGGACAGAACATGCGCAGCTGGAGCACTCCGGGCCTCTGCAACACGCACACGGCCAGCGGGGACAGAACATGCGCAGCTGGGGAGCTGCAAAAAAAAGCCCCTCGAAAGGGGCTTAATTTTATTTCTTTTTAATCTCTTTAACGAGTCGGGCGATAGCCGTAATGAAAGTGGCAAGTGCGAGGATGATCTGAGGGAGGTTTTGGATAAGTTCAGTGCTCATCGATAAGACCTTTCTAAAGGAGGGATGTCGTTTCCGACAAAACAATTATCCCTGAATCAGGGGGGCCGCTCCAATTGATTGTTTATATCCCTTTGCTTGTCCCGATAGTCTCTCTAAATTGATCCTCACATTTCTTTCTGGCGTAAAACCGTTTTTAATTTCCTTTCTTTCGCAAAGCTGCAGCCCGGACTGAGACGACTTTATCTGCAAAAGCTTTTCCTTCCAGATAATCAAAGTTTCTTGTTCTGGCGTTATATTTTTGGGGCAGGGGAGAAGGGATTTTTACACCGAAGATTTCCCCGGTTGTCTTGAGTGCATGAACCAGTTCAGCCTCGCTTACACCGGCCATTTGTGCCAGTAACCCCGTCCGAATGCCTACGCTTTTACTCATAATCCGTGTATCCAGATTTTTTGAATGATAACTCTGCCGACCGTCGCCGCTGCAGCAGCTGGCCATCGATGCCGGCATTTTTATGAATGACATTAAATCAACAAGTTATGTATTCCTATCAACATAAGAACATGTTCAAATTTCATGAACGACACTAGTCGAAAACGAAATTAATGACGCTTTTCGCTCTCACGATAACGCCAGGGTTCTACAGCTCCGGGCATTGACCAAAGGCCCACTTTTTCCACCCGCGCCCTACTTTCCAGATTCTCCATGTCCTGACTGGTTGCCTTTCCGTGATACCGGTAAGCCCATGCCATGCCATTCTTTACCATTTCTTCGTTAATAAAATATACCTGGCATTGCGACTGGCATTTTTTTACCAAAACATTAGCTAGTGTTCTACCGTAGCGATCTGTGCCGGTTGATTTAATTTCAACATCTGCAGCGTTACTCACCAGTTCAATGAGTTTTTGTTTAGCCCGTTGGCCGAACGGCTGACTTTTCTCCGGTGCGTCGATATCAGCCAGACGAATCCGAAGCAGGCCGCTATCTTCACGAACTTCCAGCGTATCGCCATCCAGGATACGCGTTACAGTTGCAGCGGAAGCCGCGACGGGTAGCAGTAATGCCAGAATGCCAGCAACAATAGAATGATTTTTCACAGTATTTTACCCTTTAGATCAGGTGTGAGATCTTGCCCCTTTGCCTTGGCCTCTTCAAACAGCTTTTGTTGCTCGGCCTGGAGAAATTCTAAATCTTCTCTAAAAAGAATATCTTTGCCGTACAGACGTTCCTTAAAAATCGCCCTAAACTCTTCGTCGTGAAGGCTATCATAGACAAATCCCCAAAGAATTACGGAAGGCACAGCGTACTTTAGATTTCTGTTAATTAAAGCAGAAACAAATAACCACGCCATTACTACAAGCAGCAACATAATTAATACGGATATGATGCCTACATAAAAGTATCCGATGACAGCCATGATTAAACAAAGAGGCAATGGAACCATTTTACTTATCATGATACGTTTCTTTAAAGCATGATTAAAATCATCATGATTTTCAATTCTACAATATGTTTCAAAACTAACTTTATTTTTTAATACCTTATTCAAAAGCGCATCTTTTTCATCGTTAAAATTAACTTTTCTTTTTCTTTTAACAAGAAACTTAAATTCATGTTCATTAACCTGCGCTGTCATTTTCCACCTCCATTAGATAACGGCTCATTTTTTGTATCAGCGGTAAACACCGCAGACCATGAATGTAAAGGCTCTCCATTCTGGCGTGTAATTAAAAACGAGTTATCTTTGTCACTCAACCAACGTACATTAAGTGTCTCGTTTGGTTTATCTCCTTCGTATATAAATTTACTTGGGTTTTTTGCTTCTAACTCACTCAAATCTTTTACATACACTCGAATTTGTTTAATATCCTTATTAACTTTTATACAGTATTTCTGTTTATCGTTCTGACACTCATCAAATCCATGAATAACAGATGTGTTACCTTTAGAGTTAGCAACAATAAATCCAGGCTGAAAGAAAAATGTTAAATTCCCATTATTATCACGACTTGCCGTAGTTTTTGCAGCCCATGATGTTGAGGCGATATTTTGCTGGCTGTTTTCTTTTGCATCTTTTTTAGCCTGGTCGCAACCAGTTAATGCAATAGAAATTGCCGCACAAAAAACCATTAAAATAGATTTATTCATCTTTTTTACCCCCTTCACTCATCATTTTTTCCCAATCTGCATAACCCATTTTAGACTTATTTTCCTTTAGCCATTGTTCATATAACTGGTGCTTTGCTAACATTATTTCGGTTGCATCATAGACCGGATATCCACTGCAATTACAGCTTTGTCTCTGTTTTTGTCCTGTCTCGTTATTAAGCGCTGTATTTCTAGAAAGTTGCTGTTGGGTATGTAAATTAGTAATAGTGATAGTCGAAGACATCACAGGGCCAGAAAATAAAACCGCAACAACATTACAGATAATAATATGCTTATACATTTTTCTTATTCTCTTGTTGTTTGTGTTTAGCCCATACGGATTTTACTAGACTCACGCTACATTCACAAAGCTCTGCTGTTTCCGCGATACTTGTCTTTTTTAAACGATACTCGATGATGCGTTTATGAAGCAGCAAGTCTGCAGTTCGGCCCTGATACCGGCCTTTGCGTTTAGCCAGTTCTATGCCCTCTTTCTGACGTTTGCGACGATTTTCATAATCATCCCTTGCCAGCTGCAGGGCAACTTTGAGCAGCATATCCTGAACAGATTCCAGAACGACCTTAGCAACACCGGTTTGTGCGTTAGCCAGCTCAGTAAGATCCACAATACCGGGAATGGCAAGTTTCGCGCCCCGCTCTTTTATCGAGTTTATTAACGCCAGCGCACTATCGAGCGGTAGACGACTGATACGATCTATATGTTCTGCAATAACTACTTCATCTGGCTGCAGATCATTAATCATTCGTTGCAGTTCCGGGCGGTCAGCTCTTGCACCGGACGCCTTTTCTTTATAGACACCGGCAACATAGAATCCATTTTTCCGGGCATTTTCGATAATCTCATTTTGCCTGGTCAAATCCTGTTCTTCTGTACTAACCCGCAAATACACCCGCGCTATTTTCATAAAATGTCATATCCCAAAACTTAACTATCATTTATTAAAATACTTATTTCTCTCATCCTCAGATGTGAAAACGAGAAATTCAGTACCTGCGGGGATTAATGCAGAATAGCTCTTTCTGTGTATTGTCTTTGTATCAGGTGCTAAATATAGTGTTTGTTTAACTGAGTATGGGGTCTTATCACGGTCACTCCCCTGACAGACTTTGCTGTTGATAACAAAATCCCACGCTTTGCTTTTCGGTGCGTCTGGAATTTCTACGCCTAATATTTTTGCATTTTGTTCGGAAACTAACAGCGCCTGCCCGAAATAATAACAACTGCCCTTCTTGTCAGCAAATTTAACATCTTGATTGCCGTCATCGACAATATCATTCATATTCAAAACTCTAAAAACTTGTTCATTTTTCGCATATGCGAAGTTTACCAATGGAAACGCCATCATTAAAACAACAAAACATCTGTATTTTAAACTCATTTTATCTAACCTCATAGATTTTAGCGGCTAAAATTAACTTTTATCTTGTTGATTATACTTCTGTAATTTTACAGCCCCTTTACCTATTAAACTCTTGTCTCTTTCTTTCAATAAAAGGAGTTCCTCTCTAATTTTAAACAGATCACTCCATCTGAGCACCCCATATTCTTCATTCTGCGTTTCTGCAAGTCTTCTTTTGGCGTAATTATCAATATTTTTAGAATCGGCCAGAAGTGAAATAAAATCATCACTAATCACGCCTGTTTGAGGACCACCTTTTTTAAAATCAGAGTATTGCATCTTTAACTTGGCTAAAGACATTCTCCTGTTTAAAATCAAAGTGGCACTAAGAAAAAACCCCCACATAGCAATCAATAAACAGAGGAATCTATTTATATCAAAGTACCAATACATCACAGCGGCTGCCGCGATAAATGTTGGTATGTAATACCAGCAAGAATAAATTCTTTTTTTGTTTTCCTTGTTATAACCCCTGCAATAGTTATCTATTAAATCTAAAATAGGATCTGATTTATTCATTTTTATATTCCATCATCATTTATTTAAGGAAGGGCTTTAAAAACTCGCGCGCGCCATTGTTTTCAGGCATCGAATTAACAATGCGCCGGATGGCAGCCTTATGCTGAGGCGTCTTGTTTACAAGAGCCATTAGATTGTCATTGGCTGTTTTAGTAATGTGATTATAACGGCTATATTCTTTCGAATTAAATAAACGCCAAAAAAAGCCACAATTACGTAAACGATCTTCACAAAACTTTAGTGCGGCTAATTGTTTTCTCACTTCCAGTTCTTCGTCAGGAATTGTACCTTCTTCTACCATTTCCCCCGGTTCAATCAGATAGTGTTCATCAAGGGGAGCATTCAAATATTTGCTATATGTCATATATTTATTCCACCTCTGTTTTTTCCAGACTAAGGAAGCTGATTAACTATCAAACCCAAACACCATACGCACTTCGCCATACTCATTTTGAAGCGCTTCTACAGTTTTCAGGAATTCAGAGAACTCTTCTCTGATTTTTACTACCCAGGATACTTCAATATAGCCGGGACGACCTGACAGGTCTGGTCCATAGATAACATCTGCTGATGGCTTTTCGGCACCATTCCATTTTTTATATTCAGCTTCGGCCAAACAGCCTTTCATTGTGATTTCCTGGTCTGGTGCATTCAGGATCTCATCGGCACTCAGCCAGCTTTGTGAATGCTCCCCCGGACCATCCTCGTAACGATAATCCATCGGCAAACCCCTGGGTTTTGCTATTGGCTGGACGCCATACTCATTTTGTTGGTTGGCTAACCATGCGAAGAACAAATAATTGCGCTCGATGGCGTATTGATTATGTACCGGCTCCCACTTACCGTTTCTCTTCGCCTCAAACTCCACTTTTACGTCAATACCCATCGTTCATAATTCCTTATTTTTAAAGTAATTTTCATTGGGTGTATCGCCAGTGATCCAGTAGTTTTGATTGATAATCCACGAACGCCGGTCAAAAGCGACAGCCTGACGACAATTGATCAACCAGTACCACCAGGCTGCAATGCGCAAATTGCCCTCATACAGAATCGAACCATGAGGAACGCCAACGATGTATCTGGCTTTAGGTTTCCTGTTTCCCACAAATCCCCTCCCCTTGCCGTACAGACGGTTAACTAAGGTATACCCTTAAAAGCCACGGTGTTTAGGTATGGCTTTTTTACTACAACTACAGTTTATACTGGCTAGGCCAAACTAAGCAACTTAAAAAAGCCTATCACGCATAAAAATGAAATGACAGCATTCTTGCAACAATGGTATTAATACTAATACACTCATTTCTCAAAGGTAAAACGATGGAAGCTACACAGATATCATTGCGTACAACCGGCGAACAGGCTGAACGTATCAGGGTCTATGCAAAAGCAAACAAACTCTCTGTGAACGCCTTCTTGATTAATCTCATCGAGAACGCTTTGAACAGCATTGAGGCAGGCGGCTTCGAGGGAGAGTTAACGCAACTGGTTGCGGAGCCTATAAAAGCCCTTTCACGCATCCACCACAAAATTTGCGATCCCTGGAACACGAATGAACCAGTCGATCTGCGCCCTGCAGAAATAAGTTTTTTAACAGATGCCGCCAGAAAGCAGCTCGATAGCAAACATTTGACCGGCCCCGACTACGCAGCTATTAGTGGCAGGATAGGCATGACTCTAATTGAAAGCGATCCCTCATATTTCCGTGATCTTTTCGGGTTTGCTCACCGACATTACATACGCGATGAAGAAACCAGGAAAACTTTCGCTATCGATCACGCTCAGATGGGTATCCCTTCATTTGAGTATGCTTTCACCGTTGGGCTAATAACTTTTCGCGTTGTAGTTCGTGGCAATGCGGAATACATGAATGATTTTCCTGAAAATAATCAACCACCAACATTAACATTAATCTGCGAAACATCGCATTTTGATAGTCGTCACGATTGGAATACTTTCATTGCATTGGTCAGGCTGATGAATGCCATTCGTAATGGTGAAGCCTCCCAATGCCATAGCGGTATTTACACACGCCTTGGACGCAGAATCGATAGTCAAAAGCCCTGGTCCTTGTATTTAGGTAGGTTGCAACTATTACTATCTGAGACTGAATTACAGGAGATTGCTAGTGAATTTTATAAATTCACTTCATCTGATATTTCAACTGCTGGAATAATTAAACAGTTACGTTTACTTTACGGGGAAGGTTAATAATGATAAACACCAGATTTAATGCAGAGTCATTAAAGCACTTGAAATATATTTCTTTCGGATTCGGTTCTTCACTTAGCTTTGCGCTTGTGTCTTTTCTTTTCGCAATTAAAGATTACACAAGTCTGTTTTTTATAAATACAGTTGTTGCCGGGGTATTGCTAGGGGTGAGTATTTACGGTTTGCTTATATTGCTTTCTACGGAAATTAACAAAAGCTAAATCCTTCTAATCAGATAGACAGCCAGCCCCTATTAAACTAGCATAACTGTATGTATGTACAGTTATGCGGGGCGGGTATGGGCGGTAAAGATGCAAACTATCAGGTTGTTTATAGAGGTGAAGTGCTGGAGTTTCTAAGACATGGAGAGTGGGTTTTCTTTCAGCGGAGCAAGGACGTAGGAGGCGGGTACTGGCTTGGCCGTACATATCCAGACTTTTATCAGTTTGGCCCGGAGCTACCGGTATCCCTGTTTCAGGGATTACAGTACATTATGGCTGCGGATAAAGTAGAGGCGGTAAGCAACACCTTTGATGATGATTTTGACCTTTTTGGATAACTACGGGATTTACGCCATAAGAAAGAACCAGCAAAGCGGCTAAGATTTTAGCCGCTAAAAGGTGTGTTATTCAGGTTCTTGCAGGCAACATCATCACTGCAAGCATACCACAAGCCACAGCCAGCATAAGAGCTACTCCGATACTGATTACCGCTACCGCCGCTTTCCTGGGCGTTTTTTTATGTTCGGGAATTAGTTCTAGTAAAATCACTCCAATGATTACTATTCCTGCCCCTATCCATAGCGGTTTCCATAAAATTTCCATTCAATATCCCTAATTATTTATCTTTAAACTTTTCCTGCAATTCTCCAATGCCTTTAGTCAGTTGGCTACTGTGACCACTTTTATAGTCAGGCCATGGGATAAATAGTTTATTACTCTCCTGCATCATGGCTAAACCTGATGTACACCGCCATTCTGTTTCTCCTTCTTTATTGTATTTAAAAACTACCATTCCTTTTTCACAGTCAACGTCGGTTGCAACAGATTTTATGAACAATCCATTTGCCTGACCTGTTTCCCCTGAATTAAATAAAGCTGAATCAAAAAATATAAAACACAAAACAAGGGAAAGAATTGCACAACCCATAAACCAGAATTTTTTACCTTTCTCTGAAAGGCTCCAGAACAACACGGAAAGCAGCAGGGAAGCTACGACGCCAGCCCATTGAACTAAAAGCGCAATTGTTTGCAATGTCGCAACTGAATACGGCGTATTAGCAAAAAAAATAGATAAGCCAAACGGTAAATTAACGATTATTACCAGAGGCATGACAGCAAATACCTTTTTTGCTTCTTTGACCTGCATTTCCCTATCGCCATTTACTCCAAACAATACACTTTTAAACATCATACTTATAAACGTAAGAGAAAGTGCGGAACATATAAGCATATATAACATTATCCACCCCAGATTATTCAGGTTTAAATTCCATCATTGGAATATTCAAACTATCAGTTAAAAATAACGCTTCTTTCTTCTTTATCCTCAATTTACATATAATCATTTTATTTTCATCAAGACCAATAAAATAATAATCATCGAATAAACCTTTTTTACTTACGATTATTTTTATTTGATGAATTTTTTTTATCTCCAGTTCATCCCCCCTGAGTTCATAAGTTATGCCTGTATCATTTTCACGGCGAAAAAGGGACATCCCGCCCAAATGTGGCATCAACTGTTCAGTCAGTTGATCGTTCAGATAAAGAAGTGTTGATTTAGCGCCATAGGGTTCTACCAGTGCCTCAATGGGTAAGCCGGTGTACTCTGCGACAGCTTTAAGGACGGATAATTTCGGGTCATATGTTTCTTCGGTACAGATGCGTTTCAGTGTCCTGACACTGATACCGGTCGCTTCTGCTGCGTCTTCATAGGTTCCCCTGGAAAGGATCGAATCCCGTAGGCAAGCATTCATTTTCTGGCCCTGCATAATTTCATAAGGGCCAAATATGGCATTTTATAGTGCCAAATTCAATAAATTTTGCTTGCATATAGGACAGAATGTCCTATTCTAATAGAGGACAGGGAGGCGGCCACCTCCCTGCCAGACACCCATTAATCCGTGCAAGGAAAAGTGAAATGTCCCGATTATCATATGGTAAATCAGACAGTGATAACACCCTTAAAACCCTTTCATTAAACCAGTTCATCAAGCAGCTGCCGCACGTTACCATTCATGAAATGGAAACGCTGGCTGAAACTAACCACCATCTGGTTGAGCAAATACCCCGCTACATCAGTCAGATGGTAAGCTATGAATGCCGTTTAATTGGTTTCTGATTCGCCCAGGGAAAACGAAAATGATGCTAACCAAGAGACGTAAAGAAAGCGCATTGAGCTACCCGCAGGCAACGTTACCAGACTGCCCGTGTGGTGGGTACGCAGCACTTCGCGGTAGATATTCGACAGAAGGCGGTCGTTTAACATGGTATTACATGGTTTACTGCAGCCGTTGCGGGTTCCGCATTCGTCTGTTCGGGGATATTTATCAGAAGAGTGATGCCGTTACTGCATGGAATCGTTCTGTAAGCACTTTTAAGGGGATGGCATGATTAAAGAAAGGCTAACTAACAGCAGGCTGCAGGATACGCTTTTCTGGAGCGTGACCGGCTTTTTTATGGTGGGTACAGCAATAAGCCATTTTATGCTTGGCTTGCTGGGTTTAGCGGTCTTCTTAGGGGCTTTTATCATTGAGTATTTCAGAAAGTCAGCGCGTCCAGTTGTTAGACCGTTGCTCTATATGGTGCTGCTGATTTTATTTATCGATGCAACAGAAATCTATGACGAGAAATACCTCGCGCCGGTAGCCGGGTTTATTGTTGACCTTCCAGTGAAAATTTTCACAGGAGGATTGCTGGGGTTGCAGTTCGCTTTTGCCCTGAGTTACCGAAGTTATAAACAAACCAGACGCGCATATGTAAGCTGTGTCATAACAGGCTTACTTGTGCTTCTGGCGGTGAAACTAACCTGGGATATTACGGTATTCAGTCTTGTATTGCCTGCGATGTTTATCATTGCGACGTTGTTTCTTCTGCCAGAATTTATCCGGCGTTCACGCTTTGAATCCTGAACGCTCTGAACAATAAGGACGAGTTAAATGACAATTAAACCCCCCTATGCGGATTTGCTTAAACCAGAACATCTTTACTCGATGTTACGGGCCTATATTATCGAACGCGCCCCGTTTGCAGTGACAAACGTTTCTGCTTCTGACGTTATTAACGCATATATGGCTAGAAACTCTGGCTTAACGTTCCTGATGTCTGATGATGTACCACCACAATTCAGCGGAAAAGGCTATGAAGCGTTCGGCCCATACAAAAATAAAGAACAAGAGAAAACCCTGAATGAAAATTCAGCGGCGTGGTTTTGTTGTAAATTTACCTATTTAGAAACAGAAGATGACATTAAAACCTTTAATGAGGCTCTTAATGCGATGATGCGCTGGATGTACGCTACTGAGTATCTTATTAAAGATGAATGTGGATATCTTCCCACGCAGAAGTTGCTTAATGAGGTAATATTAAAAATTAACTGACCAGTACGAACATAAGCTATTTTAGCGGCTAAAATAACCTTCATAAAAAGGCCGGTATACCGGCCTTATTTGACGTTTCTCCACGCTGACGCAGGCACTTTATCCCATATTTTACCATGCGTAACTTCGGCCTTTCTGTGGTCATATGCCCCCAAAAAATCCCCCATATATTTTTCGGGAACTGTATCGCGCTTATGTTCGTAAACACGCTCTATCGTGTCTATGGTTCTGCACCGCCGGAACATATATAAATACTCGGTTCGTTTGTCAGAATAGCTCAATTATAAGTTCCTTTTTCAGACATTTTTTTGCTGCATCAGGCAGATCCTTTTCATACTTTAAAGGCATCTTTCGATGCCTTTATTTAATCTGTTAGCGTGAGTGTGATTTAGACTGGCTGTTACTCAGTTTCTGCGCCTCGTCCTGTGTCAGCTCTCCTTTTACCTTCCCTACCCCGCGAGAATAAACCACTTCATAATTCTGGCCCACTACCGGCTCCTTTTCCCAGGCGCTGCGGCTGTGCTGAACAACGCCTTTCTGTGAAAGCTGGTAAACATGGCGGTCATCTGCATGAAGCACCTGGCCCACATGTGAATGTGGGTGAACATTCTTGGATGCCTGCTGTGCTTCTGAAAGCTGATAAATGCCTTTTGGCAGCCCAGCTTCCGGCAGTACCTTCTGAGTCTGCCATTCTCCATCCACAACTTTATCTACCTGGCGTGAACCATTCAGCACACAGATTTTCATCGAGCCTTCCGGCTTCATGATCACACCCATATCAGTGCTGCTGCGACCAGCTGGCATAGCGGCATCCTGGGTATAGCTACGTTTTTGCATCTGACTTACTCCTTTAATGGATTATGGCTGGCCTGCAGGCAGGCCAGCGTTAATGTCGCTTACATCGCATGGCGAATGGTGCGTTTTTTCTCTTTTTCCTGAACCAGTTTTTTCTCTTCGGTCTGGACTTGCGTTTGTTGCTGTTTTTTATTCAGCTGCTCCGCAATGACGGCTTTTAACTGCATAGCCACCCCTTCCCGGCCAAGAGAACTGTTAACGGCCATATCGTTAAAATCAGTGTAACGATCAGCGCGGCGAAGGGTTTCCAGCTGTTTTTCCGATAGCTGTGCTGCCTGCAGCACCTTCATTTCTGTATCCGGGAGCGGTTTCTCTCCGCTGGCGTGAGCCTCCAGTTTGCGTAGCGCAGCCTGATGCGCCAGATATGCAGCTGGCTTAATCTGGCTGAGTTCGTCTTTTCCTGGCACTTCACCTTTTGCAAATACAGGGAATACGGCCACGCCGCCAACTGCTTTAGCTGTTTCCAGCGCTTTTTCACGGCCAACATTCACAGTTGCCTTATCCTTCACCTTCATTTTGCAGGACTGCGAAATATCATCATCACCGGCAATAATAATTGGCTTATCGGGATAGGCTTCTTTCAGTGCCTTCGCCACTGGCTCCAGATTGCCGGAATCGAAAGCTGCGACCGTTGGCACCTGGGTAGCTTCGGTTATGCTTCCTGCAGTTGCGTAACCTTCGGCCACAATGAGCACCGGCGCGTCTTTAAGAGCATCCAGCCCGCCAACAACATGGAAGCAACCTTCTTTGCGCGCGTTCTTGGCAAAGCGTTTAGTGCCGTCCTCGTTGATATATTGCATGGTCCATTGTTTGCCCTGTACATCATAAGCAGGGATGAAGGTTTTCTGACCTTCCTTGTCAGTGAATACGCCTTTATGGATCTGCAGCCCTTTTTTCTCCAGGTAGGCAGTCGGCTGTTGTAGCTCACTAAGCTGGCCCAGCTGTTTTTCAACACGTTTAGCAGAGGATTCATGTTCCTTCTGCTGTTGTGCCGCTTTTTCTGCCTGTTTCTGAGCTGCCTGCGCCCGCAGGAGCGCCTTTTCTTCATCAGACTGTACATAGCCTTTGGAAGACCAGCGCGTTTCCTCCTTGGTCCGGTTATTCTGCATAAACCCGGCAGGATGACCGTCAGTATGAATAATATAGAAACCCGATTTTTCGCCCTTTTTATCACCTTCGACGGTAATACGATGGCCTTCACCGTCCATAATCGGGTGCTTCTGTCCGTGATCGGTGTCTGCATCGAGGATACAACCGATACTTTTCAGCGCGTTCTCTACTTCTTCTTTTAGCGGGATGGCCGGGGATTGCTCTACCACCACATTTTCTGGCTTCCATTTAGCCAGCTTCTCCATATCGGCATCGCCATCGGCATACCAGGTTTTTTTCTCTTTGTCCCATTTAGCGCCAGCTGCTCTTGCTTCTTCCCGATCTTTGTAGGGTACGGCGAGATTCTGGCGTTCGTGGCGTTCGCTGTTTTCAGCGGTCGCAGTTTGCTGTTCAGCAGCTGCATCTGCTTTTCCGTTCCATTTAGTAAACTTATCGAGAGATACACCCTGCGGCACATACCAGGTCTGCTCGTTTCGGTCCCATTTCGCACCCAGCTCTTTAGCTTCTTTACGTTCCTTATAAGGTACGTTGATCGGGGTATTTTCCTGAGCGATGTTCAGGCTTTGTTCCGGGATTAGACGCGTACCGTCATCACGCAGATATACTGCTTCGTTTTCGCCAGGTTCCGGCCCCAGCCCCGCCAGGCTATCGCGCATATCTTCCTGTGTCTCAGCCCCTTCCATCACGGATTCAACACGGTCCTGATACCACTCCTGCGCTTCTGAGGGGGGAAGGACACTGATTTCGTCATCTGGTGTCATGATCCCCTGAGCAATCGCGGCTTTTTCAGCGTTCAGAGTCTGATAGAAATTGTTTGATTGGTTGCTCAAGTCAACCTGGCTTTTATCCTTGTTAAAAATGCGACTGTCGCGAATAGTGCGATTATCGCCTTCGTTAACTGCAGCCAGTGCTTTTATCGCGCTGTTAGTGCGCATCACCACCTGGTTACTGTCAGATTGCCCCTGGCTCTCAGTGACCACGTATTTTTGTTCAGGTAAAAAATCTATATTTAAGGCAACATCCCTGTAGGCTTTTTTGATTTTTTCCTGAACATCAGGCCAGTTCTGTTTGAATGCGTCAGCAAACGTACTGTTACGCTTCCAGAAGTCACTAGTCAGGTCATTGTTCTGAGCGTCGTCAAGTACGTCACGAGCAAGATTAAGCTGGCTGCGGTTCATGTTCTGAACATGATGCGACAGACCGCCATCGAGGTTTGAAAGAATAAACTTTTCTGCACGTTCCCGGCGCTGCTGCTCAGGGGTGATAACGGGTTGAGGTGAAGTGTTCATGTCAGCCTCGTTATAGGATCTTGTCTCATTCCAGACGTTTTTGTTTGACGCCAGAAAACTGGAATCAGGCCACCAGTTTTTAGGAAACTGTACGTCTTCCGGTAATTCGCGGGGGTCACTACTGATACGTTCTACCTGCTCACGCACGTTTTTAGCGGCTAAAGTCAGGTTTTTATCGACGCTCTCAAACGCAGTTTCCAGTGCTGCGCGTTGCCATTCGTTATCCGAAGAATACATTGTGCCAGGTACGCGCTCATCCCCGATATACGTCGCAGCCTTTCCGCGTCCAACCACATCAGTATGTACAGGGATGGTATTGCCGTCCTTGTCCTCGTAATTAACCCGAATACATTCGCTACCCAGCACTTCTTCTGTACCGCGACTGTAATAAGTGACGTAACCGGCTTGCTCTGCTGTATTCTCCAGCGTCATGAAAGTGAAATGATAGAGTTGCGCGGTTTCAACATCTACAGTCTGCGGATTTGTCAGACGTTGTACCTCGGCCATCACCTCCTGATGCTCTTTGATCCGCTGCTCTGTTTCCAGCGTTACCGGCTGTTCCTGTGTTCTCTGTTGCTCAAGTCCAAGCACAAACCCCTGAATTTTTTCAGCGTCGGCTGCGGCGCGAAAAATTTCCATCGGGTCATCCTGCAGGGCTTTAATCCAGGATTTTACATAAGCAACATGCTGAGAAGGATCATGACCAATACCCAGCTCATCACCCATTATCATACTGGCAATCTCAGCCCGGAGTTCTTCTTTGGCGTAACCCTCACTACCAAACGGATGTGCCAGATCGCGATTCAGACGTGTAGGGTGACCGGTCCAGTGTCCCAGCTCATGCAGGGCCGTAGCATAGTAGTTGTCAGCAGTAGGAAATGATGCCTGTTGCGGCAGATGAATACTGTCGGTAGACATACGGTAAAAGGCACGGTCCACCTGATTATGCGAAATTCTGGCCCCTGACGCTTCCAGAATGGCTTCGGCCCGTTCAATACTGTTCCAGCTTTTATCCTGGCGCACCGCCATTGGTGGCAACCCGTCAATCTGCTCGGCATTAAAAACTACTGCGTTAAAGACTTTTGGCCGCTCCAGCTGGACGATCTCTTTTTCCGGGTTATTATCCTTATCCAGCACAATACTTCCGTCATCATTGCGCTTGATTCGTTCCTCTGTGAATTTCCAGTATTGTACCAGAGTCCCTTTTTCGCCTTTTCGTACCTGTGCATCTGCAGCAGTTGCCTGCTTATAGGTCATCCAGCGCTGATCGCTGTAACCCTGAGCCATCAGGTGAATGGCGTTAATGCCTTTATAGCGCTTTCCGGTTGTCGGGTTCATCGGAAGGGCTGCACCGGGTGCGCCGGGGTTCCATGGCTTCTGCCATGGCGCAGTACCCTCTTTGAGCTGGGCTATCAGGTTTTCAGCCACAATCTCATGAAATGGTTTTTTCGCTTTAGCTTCTGCCATGGTCCTTACTCCGCATCAAAAGCACTGTCGTATGCGTCACGCATACTCAGTGCGTCGTCTTCGAAAGCCCCGGCAAGTTCAGCCTCATCAGGGGCAAACTCGGCCACAAAGCCAGGTGTCATCAGATCGCGATATTTTGCTTCTACAGCACTGTTCACATCCGGGCGACTCACTGCGTTAATATCAGTCATATCCTGCCTCCACGATTAAGCACGTTTTACGGGGTTATAGTTCGGACTGCCTTTGATATCCGGGTATGACTCCTTGCAGGTCGGATAACCGCTACAGGACCAGAAATAACCGGATTTTTTGGATGCACGGCGAATAAGCCCTTTGCCGCATACGTTGCATTTGTACTTGTCAGAAATCTGTACGCCGCCCGCGACTTTAATAGAACCGGTATTAATCACCTGAATCTGTTCGCGTACAAATTTCTCCTGCATTTTGACGAACGAATCCACATCGCGTTTACCCTGTTCAATTTCCAGTAGCATACGTTCGTTAATGGCAGTCATAACCGGGCTTTTAACCAGTTCAGGAAGAATGGCAATCAATCCACGCCCTAAACGGGTACTGATAATGTCTTTACCCTTATTCTCAATGAAGCCTCGTTTTTTCAGTTCAGCCACGATTGTTGCGCGAGTGGCTTCTGTCCCGATGCCGTCCCCTTCCCGCAGCAATTTTTTCTGCGCCGGGTCATCAACGAATTTATGAATATTCACCATCGCCGTGTTAAGCGTACCGTCATTAAAACGACGGGGGGCTTTTGTTTTGGCATCCAGGCGTTTTGCCTGCGCACAAAGCACACTGTCACCGTTTTTCATGACAGGTAATTTCTGTTCTGTCTCTTTTTCTCCTTCGTCCTCTTCTTCTGCCGCAGTGTAAATATCTTTCCAGCCGTTTTTGGTCACGACTTTACCGCCCGCAGCAAATGTTTCGCCTTTGATATCCAGAACGATAGTCGTGGCTTTAAATTCATGTACCGGGTAAAACTGCGCGAGGTACGCCCTGACAATGAGATCATAAATATTCCGCTCAACCGGCGATAATTTATTTACATCGCCTTTATGTTGCGTAGGAATAATGCCGTGGTGCGCTGTTACTTTCGAATCATCAAAAGTTTTTGATTTTATTTTCGGATCTGCATTATCAATCAGGCCGGAAATATCCGGGTACGTCTGACGCAGAGATTTAAATATTTCAGGCGCATCAGAATGCTGTGACTCCGGCAGATACGAGCAATCTGAACGCGGATAGCTGGTCAGTTTATGTGTTTCATATAAAGACTGACAGGTTGCCAGCACCTGCTCTGCGGTATAACCGTAGCTACTGGATGCCTGCGCAACGAGATCAGATAAAGAGTAGGACTTAGGCTGGTTCTGTTTTTTGGGTTCCTGTTTATATTCAACTACGCGCCCATCACTGTTAGTCAGTTCATTAACCAGCCTGTCAGCTTCTTTGGTATCAACCAGGCGGCCTTCGGAATCAAGACCAGCCTGATCCTCACTGGCTTTCCAGGCTGCAACAAAAGCACTGTCACCGTGTTTAATCACAGCACGAATATTGTGATAAGGGACCGGTTTAAAATTTTCAATTTCCAGATCACGGGCAACGACCAGCGCGAGCGTAGGCGTTTGAACACGCCCGACCGTCAGCAGAACGCGTGAACCACCCCGCGCCGCCTTGAGGGTAAACCCGCGTGAAAAGTTCATGCCAACAAGCCAGTCAGCACGACCACGCGCAAGAGCTGCACGGCCAAAACTCACATACTTGTCATTACTTTCCAGGTTCTTTAACGCCCTTGTGACACTCACCGTATCGTTAGCATTACACCAGTAACGCAGTACCGGTTTAGTACAGCCCACATCATCCAGAATCTCATCAACCAGCAGTTGCCCTTCGCGATCCGGGTCGCCTGCATTCACAATCGTGTCGGCCCGCTCTACCAGGTGGTGAATGGTTTTGAGCTGTTTTTCTGCATCTTCACGAGGACTGATAATCCATTTTTCCGGGATAATGGGAAGATCATCTTCACGCCATATTTTCTTGCCGTTTTCATTGCGTGGAACATTATCTGGCGTATACGCATCCGGTTCAGCCTGTTCATACATATGGCCGAAACACCAGGTCACGTAATCACTGCCACATTCAATGTAACCGTCTTTTTTGTTGGTTGCGCCTAACACAGCGGCAATCGCTTTCGCAACATTTGGCTTTTCTGCAATAAACACTCTCATAATCAGGCTTCCTCGAAATCACTTTTAAAAAGAACATGACGCGTATATTCACTGCCCTCACGTTCCATTTGTATAACTGCATCAAACCAATATTTGACCTTTTCAGCATTCGATGGAAAAGCCACCACGATCAACCTTTTCCCAAGACTTTTAGCTTCTGAAACAAATTTAACCAACGGCGAATTATATTCTTCATTGGAAAATTCAACAGCATCAAGAATTAAAGTGCTTTCTTTTACGTTATAAAGATCAAAGTCGTTAAAATTGGAATCTGTGAGGCAGCAGGGTACATCCCATCGCATATAGCGTTTTTCCTGGGTTAATTCTGCAAACTCGAAATATTTGCTGTCAGGTATTTTTAGCGATTGTAAATACGTTGACTTACCCGTACCAGTTTTACCGGTGACAAGGATATTTGCATTAAGGTTTTCGAGTAATAATGTAGCTTTATCAGTCATCAGTTAGTCCTCAAATAATTTACATGGTAAAACTATTCAGGTTGTTCCGGGAAAGCGCGAGGATACGGCTTATCATCGTAGGGTCTTTCAAATGGGTTTTCAGCTCCCGATACTTCTGCTAGTTTATTAAGATACTCGTCCTGGCTAACAATCCAGTTCCTTATCCAGGGAAAGTTATTCATTAACTCTGGCGCTTCTCTGTAAAGTAATTCGAGCAGTTCCCGATTCTCATCGATGCGTTTAAACACTCCACGATGACTCTGAGCAATTACTTCCTCAAGTACCTGTAGCTTTTCACGGCTTTCTTGATCTCTGCTGAATAAGCGCATATTTATCACCTTTAATAGTTACCAGGTAAAAACTGGTAATACAGTCGAAATTATCTGTGACGTTGTAACTGCGCCAAAATAGCGACCGTCAAACGATGAGGGACTACGATCAGTCATCAGCAGTAATTCAGACTTACTCAGGGTGTACACTTCACGAATAGCGGGCAGTTCACGCCCGCCCGGATCAACACTTAACGGTTTGCTGTATGGCAACGGCTGGCCGTTGACATAAACACCGTCATCACGAAACGCCACTTCATCCCCTTTAGCCGCTAAAATCCGCTTCATCATTTCGCCGTATCCTCCCGGACAGAAGCCGCTGCCGATGTAGCCACGTTTCTGTGCGACAGCGAAAATATCTTTTTCTGGCGGGCAGAAAATGACGTAATCCCCTTTTTCCGGGGTTTTAGCGCTGATTTTATAAAGCCCGACCGGAATACTTTTCGTGGTATTGATGCGTAACCCGGCAGCATAGCCAAGACCACACACCACAGCCCCAATAACAGACGCTGAAATCACGCAGATAGCGGCATACCGGGTTACTTTTTTCATATCGCAATAGCCCTATCACTGGCGTCATCATTCGCCGCTGCTGCGCGAATACGGTCGGTTGTCTTAGGCTCGGCTACAGATGCCCGAAGCGAGAAAATTTCATCCTGGAAGAACAGAGGCTGTTTGCCATAAATGGCCGGGAAGCCAGCGACATAAACCACCATGTCGCCACGCTCCGTAATCAAGCCTTCTGCATTCTTTTTAGGCCCAGGCATACGCAGGCATTCATCCACGGTTAATAGCGGTCGCTGTACTTCCTGCATGGTTTTTGATACACCGCCCAGCACAGCGCTGGCGCGTTTACCGCTGGTCGTGATCTGCTCTTTGATAACCGTTGTTTGCCCTGTCAGTTTGGAAAGGTGCTCTGCGGTTTCAGTACGGTTTGGCGGGTACGCATTCTGGACGTGACAGTTAGAGGTAATAGTTTCATCAGGCCCGTAACCTGTTTCACGGCTGCGTAGCTGGTTTATGTCCTGACATATGAGGTAGAACTTAATGCCATAACCGGCCAGGAACGCGAGCGATTCCTGAATGATTTCAAGTTTACCCAGGCTCGGAAATTCATCGATCATCGCCAGCAGACGATGTTTGTAGGTTTTTTTGGTCTGTACCCGTTTCGTGCCTTCTACCGATAAACCAACAGCCTGTTTAAACCTTTGCCACAGGGTCAGTTTGTTATCAACGCGCTCAAACTCCATTTTGTCGGCCAGTAACCGCACAATCATGTTCAGCATGATGCGAACCAGCGGGCGCAGACGCGCTTTATCGTTCGGCTGCGTAACAATATAGAGAGAAACCGGATCGTCATGGTTCATCAGGTCTTTAATTTTGAAATGGGACTCACTGACGTTGCGGGCCACAACCGGATCACGGTAAAGCGCAAGATAAGATTTTGCCGTTGACAGAACCGAACCGGCTTCTTCTTCCGGGCGATCCATCATATCCCTGCCAGCGGAACCTACTACCGGGTGATTCTCTCCGTTCACATGGCTGTACTGTGTCATCTCCATCCACAGTTCGCCCGCGCCTTTTTCCGGGTCGGCCATGATTGCATCAACATAAGGAAGGGTTGCGGGGGTTCCTTCATTTTTATGCTTATACAGGACATGGAGGATAACCCCGACCAGCAACGCCTGAGACGTTTTCTGCCAGTGGTCATTAAGTCCTTTGCCGTCCGGGTCAACAATCAGTGTGGCAAGATTCTGCACGTCGCCAACTTCATTTTCAGTGCCTACACGGATTTCATCGAGCGGATTCCATGCAACAGAACCGTTGGCTGCAGCGGGTTCAAATTTAAGACAGATATTTTTTGCAAACTGTTTGCGCCAGCCAGCGGTCATAGCCCACAGCTCGCCTTTCAGGTCGGTAATTACGGTTGAGTGTTTCCATGAAAGTAGTGTGGGGACCACAAGGCCCACACCTTTACCGGAACGGGTAGGGGCGTAAGTCAGTACGTGCTCCGGGCCGTTGTGACGCAGATACTGGAGCTGGCCGTTCTTGTCTTCCCAGGCTCCCACATAAACACCTTCATCGTTTCCCAGCAGACCAGCCGCCTTGATATCCTGCTCATCAGCCCATCGCGCGGAACCGTGTAAGTATTCATTGGCCTTGGATGAGTTGGCTTTCATCATGCTGGTTAGCGCTGTGAGAACCAGACCACCGGCAGCGACCATTGTCCCGACACTACCAGCAGCAAAAAACGCATCCGGCAAACGATCATGCCAGGCAGAATACCAGGTGAAATATGACCATGGCGCGTAGATGTGATTGAAGTTTGGCCCCAGCAGTTCCTGATAATTAAAGCTGTAGGCGAAATACTGAGTTGCGGCCTGGACGCCTGCAGCCAGTGATGTTATCGCCATTGCAGGGACCAGCTTTCCTTTAACGGCTTTATTCTTGGAACGGACCTGCGGCCCTACGGCATTATTCGGCTTTCTCATGGGTATCCTCGTTAATCAGCCAGGGTGCATCTGCAGTTACATCCATTACAGATATTGTTTGTTCCCAGGACAAAACAGACGGAATGACAAAAGCGACAGCTTTATCACTTAATACATGCGTTTGTCCTGATTCACTTATATTCATCGTCCTCTTCCTTTTGCTTTTCTGACGGAGCCGGAAGGTGTCAGGGTTACTGCCTCTCCGACCTTAATACTGCTGAGTCTCCGGGCGGTGTAATCGCTGACAGGCATAACAACAATTTCATCATCACGTTTAAGCAGGGCTAAAGTTTCATCCCCACTTTTACGCTGTCCTGCATATTCGTACTGACCTTTATCCGTTGAATTATACCTTCTATGTTTCGGTATATCGAACCCTTTAAGGCGTTTTTCCTCTCTTTCGGCCACATATTTTTGTGCGCCAGTAAGGGACTGAGTGACCTGTTCAGGGGTATTTATTCCTCCTGCCCCAGGTATATTCCGTCGCAACTGATCAACACGTTCGGTTGCTTGGTGCTCCAGCTTGTCAGGAACATTACCCGGCAATAACACTTCACTTCCTCCGGCGATGCGAACCATACTGAGTTCGGACATTCTTCGCAGACGGTTTTTTGCGAAGGGCGGCGGCTGGCGTCCAGGTCGCGCAACGTTGGGCTTACGATGTTCTCGTTCTGAAACTGATTCGTGACCTCGTTCTGCTGCGCGGGCATTATTTCCCCCTCCTGGCTGGCCTGCTCCTGCAGTAATGCCATCGCCTGCGCCAGCTCGTCCTCGCCCTCGTCCGTCTGCGTAGACGGTTCCGGCATCAGCGGAGGTTCTTCCTGAGAATCGTGATTCATCTGTTGCAGAAGCATTTGCAGTGCCTCTTCGTTCTCGTCCTGAGTCGGTTCCTGCTGTTCTGGAATTTCTTTCTCGTCTTTGCTCATTGTCTTTTTCCTCATTCATACGGATAAAGTTTTCGATCCGATCTCTGGTCGAGTAAGGACCAACAAACCAGGATTTCTTTTCTGTGTCCCACATGGCCCCGGCTTGACGGGCTTTTCCTCTTTGTTCAAACGGAATATGGATGTATTCACGTTCGCGGGCCGCTTTTTTAGTGAGGATTTGTCTCAGCTTTTCCAGCTCTGGATCAGAAAATGTCACATTGATTTCACGCGCAGCGGCTACGGCCACAATGCGCTTTTTGAAGTCGAAACTACCGTTTACCGTTAGCTGGTTCCCGTAACGATGTTTTGCCATCAGTAATGCTGCATGAAGCCCGTCATCACCCGCTTCGCGTGAAATATCCAGGCGTTGACCACCATCACGGATAGCACTTTCCCCGACGCGATAAATGATCGTGCCTTCTTTTGTCACGCTGTCAGGTTTCAGGCCCGGAATCCGGCCATCATTTTTCACTTTGTCACCATGAACCAGGTTGGCTTCTTTTCTGGCCGCCTGAGCATTTCTCTGACGCAGGATTTTAAGAGCCTCATCATCACCGGCGCTGGCTTTATGCTGCAGCCAGTCTGCCCAGGTCCGGCGTTTATGAATGTCGTAAGCTGCCTGTCGGTCTTTCTTGTAAATGGCATTTGCGCGTTCAAGTTCGGCGCCCAGCGCTTTACTGACCACGCTGTACAGGTAGCGTTTATTTACACCTGCACCTTTAAGTAATTTGATGGCAGAGCGTTTTAGCCTTCCTGTCCTTTTAGCATTTTCAATTAATCGATCACGTTTCACTTTAGCCAGACGTAAGGCTTCATTACGCGTGGCCGTCAGCTGCTGCTGTTCGCTCTGATAACGTCCATAAAGAACGGTTGTATTAGCTCCCTGAGTTCCCAGCGGCCTGCCTTCATAGCGTTTACCGCTGTTAATCTCCATTTCCGGCACATCGCCTAGATTAACCAGCCGTTTTTCCCGCATAGGGGGCGGGCGATCTCCGGGCCTTTTGACGTGCGCAGCCGGACCAAAACGCTGCTTAATGGCCTCCGGGGAAGGTTTTGTTTTTACCGTTGCGCCTGTTGCAGATGGGGGTTCAAACGCACCGAATTTTTTCTCAAGGGAGGCACGGGAAAGAACGCGATCAACAGAGCTGGCTTTTACGCCTATCCCCTCCGGGCCGGTTATGACAAAACCGTTTCCTTTCTGGCGTAATTCAAGTCCGTTTTGCCTCATGGCTTGATGCAATTCCTGCCAGCTGGCCGCGCTTTTAAGCTGCTCTGCACACTCCCTCTTAATCCACCCAAGAAAACTTTCCCGGCCTGAGTGCCTTTCCATATCCGTAGCATTATTTTCGGATCGCGTTTTACTTGGCCGATGATTGTCACTTTCAAGGCCAAATTCCTTTTCGAGTGCCAGGCATACGGCAGAACGGGTTTTGTAATCGTTGTAGGGCGTATGAATATTGTGGGTTTGTGGATGAATTTTATTAATGGCGATATGGATATGCACATTATCAGTGTCGTAATGTACAGCACTGACACGTTGATGATCGGCATACCCCATAGCCGCGCAGATACGTTCTTCTGCAGCGTCCAGAACTTCCTGAGACGGGTTTTCTCCTGGACGGAATGAAACGACAAGGTGATAAGTCTTGTCGCCCTCAGAGCGCGTATTACGCCGTTGTGTAGGCTCAATGTCATACCGGGCTGCATCAAGGATATTTTCATGATGGCAGTTAGTTACTTTAATGACACCCACGCGCTCCTGTTTGTTTTGTGGATCTTGCACATACTTGGCAAGCTCCACAAAACTACTCTTTTTGACATTGCGCATGGGAATGTGACGGGATATCACGATACCCCCCCAATTTTAGCGGCTAAAATCATTTGCTCAGTACCCTGTCCATAACTGTGCGTAACTCGTTTTGGGTTGACTCTATTTTTCCCAAAAGAGTTTTGATCAGCGACGGGGAAAAATTACGGGTTCGCTCGTCATTTGAGAGCCACAATTTCAGCAATCCCCCAAGTCGGCCTAAATCACCATTTACCCGACTCAGCTCCTGAACCTGTTCAATATCAACCATGGATTCAACCTCGTAGCCCATACCGACCTTACGCAGAAATGCTGCGGTACTCAGTCCAGCCGCATCTGCATTGCGCTTAATGAGCGCCTCTTCTTCTGGCAGAACCGGCACACGAATGTGTTTGCCGTGCTTACGTGTACTTTTCGTTTGAACTGTCATTTGACCTCACTCGCGGCGGTAGCCGCGTAGCCTCGCAGAGCAGGACTCCCCTTGAGCATCGAAGATGCGAATACGGGGAGAGTAAAGTTGATAACCTGTTTACAGGTTAGCTAACTTTACATGTCCTGCCCGGCTTTCGCCGGTGTTTACGCCAAGGAAAGTGTACACAACCAAAAGTGGATTGTCGTGTTTTTTGGTGCAAAACTGTGGATATAACGAAAAAACGGCGCTACTATGCCACATACCCCGGAAAACCAACGTTTTCCGGGCCATATACAACTGCTATCCTGCTCAGATACACAGTCAAATACACAGAAATACACCACAAATACACACGCAGGTTAACGGATGGGAAAAGATTACTTAGCTGACCTACAGGAGTGGGTAGCACAGAAAAAAGGGCTTAACAGCAGCAGTGCAAACACTGCCAGAGTGGTTTTTCTGGCAATCCGTGATGATGTGAGAACGGCTATGGAGGCTGGGTATTCGCTCACCACGATTTGGGAGCACATGCACGAGACAGGTCGTGTCACTACGACATATGAAACTTTTCGACGCCATGTTAAGCGATACATACGGGAACAGAAACCAGCAGCGCCTGTTATAAAACAGGCACAAGCTGCAGCGAAGAACGAAAGACAGAAGACCGGGGAGCCACAGAGCAAAACTGTGATACCAGAAAAGACGCAGGTACAACGAGATACGCCATCGCCTACCGGTAGTCAGCTTCCAGCGTTTCATTTTAAACCGCCTACAAAGGGGACTAAATAATGCCTACAGACAAAAACAAACTGCAGACTGAACCGGAATCAATGCCGGTACGCCATTCGGTACACAGCGCACAACAAGGCAAGGGTGGTTGTGGGAAATCCGTGAGTATGGCCCTGCTTGCGATGTACAAAGTTAGTAAAAGCGAAACCCCGGTTTGTATCGATACTGATCCACTTAACCCGACATTTTCTAACTATAAGGCGCTGAACGTTCGCCAGCTGGATATCATGGAAGGTGATGATATTAATCAGCGCAAACTGGACACGCTAATTGAGTGGATTGAAGAGGCTGGCGACCATGACGTTATCATTGATAACGGCGCACCCTCCTTCATCCCGTTATCGAGTTACCTGATTAGCCAGCAAATTCCTGGACTGCTCTATGAAATGGGTAAGCAGCTCGTTATTCACATTTCCATTGTCGGCGGCCAGGCACATGATTACACGGTCGAAGGTTTCCGGGCTATGGTGGAACAGTATCCTGCAGAAACCCGTTTTGTAATCTGGATGAACCCATATTGGGGTGCTGTCGAATCCGATCAGGGTGTGCCATTCGAACAGTCAGAAGCCTACCTGACAAACAAGGATAAGATTGATGCGGTAATCCGTTTACCTGTACTTAAAAAGGATCTTCACGGACAGGATTTTGCCGAAATGCTGGAAAACTATAAGACGTTTGATGAGGCCATTGCTGACAAGTCTCTTTCGATTATGGTTCGTCAGCGTATTAAACAGGTTCGCGCCCTTATTTTTGAACAACTGGATCTGGCTACGGTGATCTGATGGACGAAAAAACAGAAGAACTCATTGCCCTGATTGCTAAAGAGCATGGCGTTGTACTGGATGTCACCGATCCTATTCTGGTGGTTCCTACCATGCTTCGCTTCATGCTGGAGGAAAGCCGTGAAAAGCAGCAAGAGCTTCTGGATGAGCTGAAATCAGAGCTGCAAAGCTCGCTGATGCAATGGGACTTCACGGCCAAGGATAAGGCTGACCGTATTCTTAACGCCGCCCTGAAAGCGAACAGGGAGGCGATGGAACAGGTATTGAAGTCTGCAGCCAGTCAAACAACTGACCTGGTACGCCAGGCTGTGGCCGACGAACTCAATAAATCCCGCGCTGAGAGCAGGAACGCAAAGCGCCTGGTGATGTGGAATGTTTTTGCCAGCGTTATTACGCTGGCCGCTGCAGCCATTGCGTTTATCACGACATTCTGGAACTAGTTTTTAGCCGCTAAAATTGTAGCGGCTAGAGTAATTGCAAAGGTGTTGCCAGTTAAGTATTATTTTTTGGCGATGCGGTGAGGTTTAGGCAACCCCCTAGCAAGGCGGGAAAGCGAAATGCAGCCATTAGTAATCGTATCGTGATTCTGTTGTTTGATGCCTTGCCGACAACCAGCCTGAACCCCGCTATGCGGGGTTCCGCTGTTTTTGGGCCTTGCTATTAGTCAATTGATCGTGAAAGGCTCAGACTGTTACTTTTCCCCTGTGTGGGAGCCTGTTCTTTTCGTAGCTTTTCCTTTTGTTCCCTGGCTTGCTTGCGCATCAAATTTTCATGCGCCCGGTGAGCAGCACGCATTTCGTCCCAGTCTTCGGCTAGTTCCGGTTTGTCATGTCTTACTTTAGCTGTCGCCAGTTCATGTATCTTGGGACCATGTAACCCCATGCCATCATGAATTTCTTTGACTGTTTCAAGGCGGTTCTGCAAGCGGCTTAACAATGCCTGTTGCTGCTGAACCTGTGACTGCCATTTTGCTTTCTGGCCGGGTAGCGAGAGGAATCCTGGCTGTTTGCTCATCATCTGCTGCAAAACTGTTTCTTGCTTATCGATCATGGATTCAAGCCGGTTTTCAAGATTCTCGGCCTGAGTTTCCTTTTCTGCGATCGCAGCATCTACAGCGTCCTGATATTCCTGCGCCACGTTGCCATTTTCAGCGTTTGTTTCCTGCAGCTGGGGATGTTCACCGGCTAACTGCTGCTGTTCGTCATGCAGCTGCTGCACCTGCTCCTGAATATTAGCGGCGTCAGAATCTGCAGTATGGTCTGGCTTAAGATCAGGCGGTGTGCGGGGGGGTTGTGTATCCCGGCCTAGGCCGGGACTCCGAAAGGGGGTTACTGGTTTCATCCGGGTGCTCCTTCGCTATTCGCTATCGGGAGAACTTCCGGCCTTGCTTCTCTGTTGCTGCTGCTACCTGGGCTTTGCCGGAAGTCTGGTCATAAGAGATACTTTTTTCTGTACCCACTTCTGGCAGTTTATCGAAATTCTGTCGGTCATGCTTGATAATTTGCTTCCCTACCTGCTGATATACCGAATTTTTATCAGCATGTAAGATTGGCCCGTTATAAGCATTCGCCTTATCCGGCCCTTTAGATAAGTAAAGCGGGTAAATACCCGGTTTAATGATACCGGCCTTATCTACGTTGTCGTTTTTCCATTTGCCTGCCTCTTCGCTTTGCAGCACGCGCTGGCCGTTCATGACAAGAACACGTTCTTTGCTCATGTCGGGGTTACTCCTGGTAATCTCTTCTGCAGCCAGGGTAGGAATAGGGCTGACTGCTTTTTTTATAATCTCGGCTAACATTGATGAATCTGCATTGATAACGGCCACGTCACGCGCAAGATACAGTTTTCTCCGTGCATCATCATCTGCTGCCACCATAGACCAGTCCAGGTTCATGCCAGCGTTTAACGCCAGATCTGCCGTGAACTGTCTGAGCGTTCGGCTGTTCCCTTCCCTGAATGGATGCAAAGCATCTAATTCGCCGTAGTAATGTCCTAACCGCTCTGAAAATTTTTCGGGGTCCATTCCGTGAAAGAATTGCTCGTTCTCCAGAGTTCGGAAAAGTTTATTCAACTCAGGTTCAATGTATGCTGAATCAGCGTACACCACCTGATTTCCCAGGCGCTCTTTGACCATCATCCCTGTGTTTTCCCGATACTCCCCGGCCCATGGATAAATGCCGGAAAAAATGCGCTTGTGAGTTTCCTTGAGGCGCTGACCGTCGAAAGGACCAAGGATCGGGGTTTCTTCAAGCTGGGAAAGATTCAGCGCTACCGTATCGCGCTCAAACTCTTCCAGTAAATTTTTATCCCTGATCCCGGCAGTATTGATGAGAGTATCTGTGCCCGGATAAAGATACGGGTCTTTATTGTCACTCATGCCTGGTCTTGTTTGGCACGGTGGGCATAATGCTGAAAAATTTCTGCGCGGCCCTGCTCATAAGAAACATCACCGGCAATAATACGCTTTTTGATACCTTCGTACAGAGGGGTTCCGCTTGGGTCCATGCCTTCAAGTTTCAGACTTGCCTCAGCTTTTTTGAATCCTCTCGCTCTGACAGCATTGTTTGACATGGCCCCTCCTACACTAAATTGTTTAGCTATATTCTATAATATTTTAGCCGCTAAAATCACTCAATACAGTATTTAACTTAAAAAAAATCCCGCAAAAGCGGGATTTTGAGCGGATATTGATAACTGATTACCCTTCCATAAGGCAAACAATTTTCACATTTTCCAGATTTAATTCTTCTTCAACGCCGGTTGAATCGAATTTTATCCATGCCAGCCCTTCCTCGGTTGGACGTTTGTTGAGAAGAAGACGGCCCTGCTCGCCCAGGTACTCCACGATGACTATCGCTTTTTTAAACTTGTCCGGGTCAGTTTCCTTTTCCTGTTTTTTGCGGGTCTTGTCAGTCACGTCATTTTCATCGATGCCGTCATTGTCTTCGCTACTTTCACCTTCTTCCCCATCAGCACGGCCATTAAAAGCATCAATGGTGAGCGGGTCGCGTTTGTTCGCTTCCTTATCATCAAGAAACTCACGGAAAACCTTCACTGCACTGCGGGTAATATCTTCACCTTCATTTTCTTCAAGCAGCTTTTGCACTTCATCAGGATCTTGCTTGTAAGCTGTAACCAGCTCATTCACAACCGTCACATCACGGATTAAGCCTTTGTTAAAGGCATCGGCAATGCAATCCGGTAAGTCAAGCAGTGCGGCGTGTTGCGTGACAAAGGCAGGTGATTTCCCCAGCGTTTTTGCAATCTGCGACTTAGTTACGCCTGCAGCGAGTTTGCGGCCAATATGCACCGCGATTTCACGCGCTGTGAGGTCATTACGTTGAATGTTCTCGATCACCTGGTCATCGTCACTGTAATCATTATCAATAAACGCGGGGATTTGTTTTTTTCCGGCAACTTTACTGCCACGCCAGCGGCGTTCACCATGATTGATAATATAACGCCCCGCCTGCTCCGGGTTTTCACGCACGGAAATTGGCATTTTTACACCCCGCGCTTTGATGGTGTCAGCCAGCTCCTTAATGGATTCCTCAGAGAAACCTGGGTTATCCTGCTTACGCGGTTGCTCCGGGTCTGGATCGATTGCATCGATATCCAGCATCAGCGGTTTACCATCACTCCCCACATCAGGATCTAAGAAGTTAGAAAGGTCGCCAACAGTATCAAGGCCAAGGCCAGAATTTTTTTTATTCATTTTGCTATTCTCTCCAACTCGTTCACTTGCAAATTTGCGCTTCGCCACTGAATAACAGATGAACAGGGCGTTCTAATGTGGTTTGTCCAGGACAGTACAAAACAGCACTAATTAGCTGGTTCGCCACGCTAAGGGCCGTATGTGAATCACTGATTGATACGACCAGTTGATCAGGGTAAGTATCTTTTCCAGCGTTAAGGGTTTTACCGGCCCCTTCCACCATTTCAATCTGGCCTTGAAAGGCAGCAGTCAGAATGCGCTCAATGTCAGACCGGGATACTCCCGGCGCTGTTTTACTGGCGGCATCAAGCATTGCAGTATCAATTTTCATTATGCGACACCCATTTTGCTGTATACATGATTGGCAAGTGCGCGCATTTCCTGACTGGCTTTACGGGCGGCAGTTTTCTTGATCTTCCATACCGGCACATGAGACGCCAGGGCATCTGCAATACTGCTACGAAGACCTATTGAAGCCGGAACCATAAGAGAAGGGTAGGCATTCTGCAGCTCGGCCAAATGCCTTACATGACGGGGGTTACGCCCGTCAACCTTACTCGGCACCATCCCAATGAACTCAAGTTTTTTGTTCATCTGGCGTTTGACCTGATTAAAGGTTGTCAGCATTTTTTTAATGCCCTGGATGGAATACACCTCCAGTTCAATCGGTGACACCACAAAATCTGCACTCGCCAGCGCTACAATCAACGCATTACTGAGTGTTGGGGCAGTATCAATCAGACAAACATCAAAACCACAGCGGGCCAGATTCTCCATGTTCTTACGGAAACCAATAACCATTTCCTGCAAGCTGAGTTTTTCAACATTCGCCAGCTGAGTATCGGACTCAATAAGGGCAATGCCGGTATCTGGTATAGCGGCAAAACGTTCTTGCTCGATATCGCCCCACAATTCACTTGCACGGATGCCAGAAGACAGCTCCTGCAGGGTGTAAGAAGCATTCCCCTGCGTGTCCATATCGATTACAGCTACCCGCTTGCCTCTTTCCGAAAAATCAAACGCCAGATGAACCAGAGTGGAAGTTTTGCCAACTCCCCCTTTTTGATTTGCTGTAACCAATACTTTCATCGCTAATCTTCCTGTTTCCGTTTGGCCTCATCAGCCCATTTTTTCACAATGAATGCCTGACGCTCCGGCAATACCACTTCAAGGCGCACAAAACCGTCAGGAACTTCTTGTTTGTAGGCATCCCATACGCGGTTTACTGCCTGTGATACCGCCCCGCGTGAAATATCCAGCGTCTCCACAAAGTGCTTTTGTGGTTTGCCTTTCACTAATACCCCGTAGGCTATATCAAGCGTCTGCTGCCCTACGCTGAGGTTTCTGGTGACACGATAAAAATCCTCTTTTGAGAGTTTTTTCTTTTCGCCTTTTTCTTCACCAGGCGCGTGACTGTCATTCAGATTTAAGCCCTTTTGGGTCGTCATATTTTTACTTCCAGACTCATACCCTTTTTGGCTGCAGCCTCAACGCCACAAACAAAGTTTAGCTAAACCGCGTGTAATGGTCAACGATTTTAGCCGCTAAAACACCAAAAAGAGCGGATATAACGAAAAAACCCGGCGTACCGGGTTCAGTTTAGTAGTACGTTTGCAAATATGAAACGCGACGTTTTAGCCGTAGCCCGCTGCTGAACAGTATTAAGCCCAGGATAAGCAGAATTGCAGCACAGTAAAATCCCGAACGAGCCACGCCTGAAAAAAATTTCACTTTTTTCAGACTGCCAGCTTCATAGCGTAAAGCCGGTGCTGATACAGCTCTATTAAAAGCTGTCATTTCCATTGCATAGCTGATATCTGACGGGACCATTTTTAAGGTTTTTTCATCCTTGGCATAACCTTCGACAGCCTGTTTTGCAAGCTCCGCAGCGGGTTTCCCTGTCTTAATTGCAACCTGTGCAGACAGACAGGCATACTCCCAGGATAATCTCATTTCTGGCGTATGAACATTTTCCTGGACATATTCTAACAGGGGTTGTGCGCGGTCTTCCTTCACATATTGCTGGATTCGTTTCAGATCCGATACTGGTTCATCATCTGCTAACGGGAGCATGACAGTGTAAACCGGGATACACACCATAACAAAGGCAGCTAAAATCCCAAGTGAGGCAATGGACTCACCTTGAACGAATGCCCGATAGCCAGCGAATAACAATAGAATCACAACAATTACAATGCCAAAGGTACGTAATGAATCGACCATTGAACTGAATGGATTCGAAAACCCTGCAGAGCCATCCCCCTGACCTGCGGGAATTAGCATTTTCGGTACATAAAGTACAAATTCCCTGTAATCAGGCTGCAAGGTATGCGCTAACAGGAGCGCTATCCCGCCGAGCACACCAAAAATGACTGATGTAATGAGCAAAATAAGGCCAGTTTTTTTGATCCTGCAGGTTCTCTTCGCAAGCTGATTAACCTGGTGACTCATCTCGACGCGTTTCACGTTAAGCCTCCTGCAGGGTAGCTTTATCATCAAAACGAGCGCGAAGACTCTCACGCATTGCCAGAACTTCTTTTTCTACATCGAGCAGCTGCGTGGCCGCATCCTGATGAACTTTTGCAATATCTTCTGCGGTCTGGAAAAGCGTGTCCTGAACCACTTTCAGCGTTTTAATATCATCGCCAAGACGTTGATTAGCTTTCATCACCGCAACCGCATTCTGGCGTAATAATTTAGCATTGCTGATCAAAAGCTCGTTTTTAACATCATGCAGCTCTCCGGCCAGCGCCTCTGCCTCCTTTTCTTCCGTAAGGGCTGCGGTCATCAAAAACTGACGTTTCATACTAGGAAACGTAACCTGTCTGACCGTATGGAACTCATCAACGAGGTTACGGTTAACACCCTGAATAACCCGGATCATTGGCAGTATCTGCAATGCTGACTGCTGAGAGACAATAAGGTTGCCAATGCGTTTATTGAGATTTGAGATCACCATTTCCATATCGCCAATCTCATTCATTTTTAAGGGGTCATCACCAACGGTCTGCTTCATGCCATCCAGTTTGTCATGTAACTCATTCAGACAAAGTTTGCCTGCGGCAATATGGACGCCAAGAAGACGATATTCTTTCGTTACTTCTTTGTGCATCTGATCCAGCACCCGATTACTGTCGGAAAGATTGGCCTGTGTTGTGTTCACTTCGGAAATAAGAGCGTCAATCTGTTCTTTCGTGGACTGAAACTGGTCCGCAAAAGTTTTTCCGCGATTAATGATACGGTTAATGAGCGGGCCAATTACCGGTAGTCTGGATTCATGAAGGCCCGCGCTGGCTTCATTATTCGCACGAGCCAGGCTGAGAATTTCATTCAGTTTTTTCCCTGCTTCGCCGGTGTTCCTGCGGTTCATCTTTTCCAGTAATTCATCGGCATAACGAGACGTGTGTTCTGCAACACCATGACCAAATTCATACACGGTATCAGGGGAAGCAATATCAATCGTGTCAGCAAGCGCCCGAATATCCGCTTCATCTTCCTGGCGTAAACCGAATTGTGACAGCGTAGCCGGTGTAATAACGAATGGCTGGATTTCAGTAGTTGTGGCAGTGGTTTGTGTGTTCATTATTCAATTCCCTCAATACTTTTATTCAGACTGGTCATCAGGGCCGTATGCGCCTGCGTTGCCTGAGCGATCATTTCCGGGTTCATGTGTTTAGCGGTAAGCAGGGCAAGCGTATGCTCCTGCCAGACAGGAACCATGATTTTTTCTGTCTCTTTGAAGCGGTCCAAAATATCGATGGCGTTCGCTTGCACGATTTTCATATGCATAATGCTCAAGTCATGAGAATGTTGCAGGGTCGCCAGATTCGCCAGCCTTCTTGAGAATCGCGCACGGGGATTAGCAACCACCATACTTACTGCATCTGCAGGGCTGCTATCAGGGATTTCTTTCAATAATTGTTTACCGGCATCCAAATATACCTGCAGCTTGTTTTTTTCAATTTCATACTGGCTTTTCAGTTCCTGCAGGACGGTAAGCAACTCTTTAACATGCTCAGATAATGATTTTCCTTCCTCAACCAGCTTGTTTACGTTGCTTCTGGCGTTCTGATACCGCACCATTTTTTCAAGATGTTTACCGGTAAACCGTGCGAACCAGGATGGTTCTTTTGCTATGCGGCGCGGGTCTGCTTCGTTCAGCTCGTCCTTGATCTCGACAATTTTCCGTGCCAGCGCAGAAACAGCAGATTTTTCAATTAGACGGGAATAGCGTTCGCCATTGTCCTGCGATACAACTGACTCCCCGTAACGGCTGATAGCGTCAGCCTCCGTAAAGAGTATCGGCAAGAATGCTTCCCTTAAATTCTCAATTGTCGGGATAGTGGTCAGTGGGTTAGTCGTCATCTTTACCTCTGTATTCCAGGAGGATTTAAGCGGCTATGTTTTTAGCCGCTAAAATCTGTGGGTGTGGCACTCACACGCCCGCGTCTAACTGTTTGCTGATATTGAAACGCAGTTCATCCTGCTTCAAAGCCTCTTCTGCATCTTTTAACAGGTCTTCAAGCACGGTATAGGTCAGGCTGCCGCCGTTGTGCTCCATCGCTTTACTAACTATTTCTTTGACAAACGGCGCAAACTCGCGAATTTTCTGCAGATCAGACATTGTGATCTCATCGTTTTTCCAGTTCCCGGCAAGATAACCCGCAGGGCCAAGGTACAAACCGTAGACACAGATGGAAGGAATAAGCGTGAAGGCAGCGCCTGCAAGTGGACTGATATCCGTCATAAACGGATAGCCAACTAACAGGATCATCGCGCCAGGCAGAAAAAGAGTCAGAAGCGTTTTCCAGCCATGTTTTTTGGAATGGGTTGAGGCGTAGGTGTCAAGAAGCGAGCGGAGTGTAAGAACGTTTGCCCGCGCCTGATTATGTTCTGCAGTAGTTAAGATCTGTTTCATATAGCCCCCTTGTTTAGCTATACAAAAGTTTAGCTAAACAAATCATACAGGGCAACAAAAACTTCAAAAAAAAACCGGCATAGGCCGGCTTATTTAATGATGACTTCTCTGAACAGCAGAACGATAGCCGCTATACACAATAGCTGCGATATCCCCCTGGACTGGCGGCCCCATGCAGCCAGTCTGCGTATCAGTAAATTAGGGCTATCTGTGTGGCAGGAGTAATAATCTGGCGGCATCAGACCGGGCGATGCTGCAGCCCCAAGTAAACATGCAAATGCAATTTTAGGTTCGCCTGCAGACAGAAATACTACGGCAGTGAACAGCATCATTACGCCAGAAAAAAGGAAAAGGTAGAAATGCCACCGCTCCTGTAAAAACCTCATGACGCTACATGTCCTCTTTTTTCATAAGCATAGGTAAAGCGATTAAAATCACTTACGGGGATATTTTTTATCACTCCGTCGCAATTCACTTTATTTACAGCTTCACTGAACGCGCCGGGAAGTGCATTTTCTTCAACTAACCGGCACTGTGTCAGCGCCTTTCCCTGGATGATATCGTTGTCATTATAAACGGGTACAGAACCATACATGACCAGTAATGCGCTAAACGATATGGCAGCCAGCAAAAGACTCCCGTCCAGGAAGTGCTCGCCCTTGTTCCTTTTTTTAAGCATCCAGACCGACAACAGAAATACGATGACTGAAAGAGCCAGCAAAATGAGAAGTCCGACTGCATAGGGTTGTAAATCACGGTAATAGAAAATCATATTCTCTCCCGCAGCTCTCACACTCATATCAGGGCGCTTTGGGTTTCCAGGTTGCCATGATGTAAGTAAGAGCGGCCAGCAAAAGGAAACTGATCACGAATGGCCATGCTGCAGTGAACGGGCCATGACTCCAGTTAAAGAGCATTCTGAAAAACTGCAACAGAACATTCGCAATCAGCATTATCCGTACAGGAATCCAGAGGATGACCAGCACCAGGTAAACAGCACCGATGACACCATGCAAAATATTGCGCAAAGTGCTGTCAGACGCATTACCATTCTTTGTCTGGTGCGTCTCTTCCTGCGGCTTGCTGTCCTCATGACGAGGAAACTTAATTACATTGGTCATACTGGCCTCCTGCTGGATGGGTACACTGGAACCGGCAGTCAGTGTCCTCGACGTTGAAGCGTTAATGTCGGCCTGCATACACGCCGAACAGCAAGCTCCATGATTTCTGTACAGATACGATGATGTTCTTTTGGTGTCAGACAATCAGCACAAATCTGCCCTAATTCAGCTTTTAGGGCATCAGCTCCCCAAATGCTACGTTCTGACATGATGAGACTGCAACCACAGCGCCTGCAATGTGTGTGAACAAGTGATTTCTTCATCGGTGTTCTCCGGTAGTTGACCTGAGTGATGTACCCGGCCTTTATATACATTATAGGACATTTTGTCCTAAATGGGAATTTTAGCGGCTAAAATATTTTCACACACCCCAAATTTTACCAAAGCCTGCGTATTCAACCAGGATAGCCCAGGATGAAAAGGGTATTGGTGTATCTCCCCCAATCCACCGGCGCACCGTTCTGGAGTCTTTCAGACCGGTCAGTGTCGCTGCTTTACTGCCCGTTAGTTGAGCGATTTGCAGAAGGGTGCGAATTTCTTCTGGCGTCGGACAAATCCATCCAGCGCCGTAGGATAAAAAACACTCCGGCCTGATAGCCGCAGGGTAGGGGTTATTTTGCATTCACGATTCACCCAGGTTGTTTTCGTTATTATCAAGCAGTTTCAGCTGATCAACGCTGTAAAAAGATCGGATACAGGTCGGGTCAAAATCAACCACCCTGTCGCCGCGTCGGTTGATACGGTAGCGTACCGGTTTATCTTCATATGCCTGTACATTACCGGTATCGTATATCGTAACGATTTTTACAATCGTGCCAATGGTTTTAGTAAAAACTGGATGATGCACACTGACGACTTCGCAACGAGCACCAATATAAAACTCTCTGTACTGCTTAACGGTAGTAAGCCGGTCTTTATATTCTTTTGGACGTTCCTGTGCCAGCTGCCTGCGCCTCTCTCTTTCCTGTTCCATCGCAGCCAGGCGTTCTTCACGTTCCCTGTGTACGATATCAGTTATACGTTCCTGGGCCGCTACAGCCCATTTTCGGGCGATAAATGCTTTAGGGGCAGGCAGAAGCACCTCAACCCTGACAAATCCACCAGGGAGCGTTTCAGGCGTTCTGTCTGGCGGGGGGGTTAATGACTTCATCCAATCTGGCAAATATTCAGCAGCCAGACGGTCGCGCGAGTCAGAAGCGATGAAAAGAGGTTTCTTTCTGGCGTCAACCAGGCTCTGAAATATGCGCGTCATATGTGCAGCAACGGTTTCCCCAAGCTTAACCTCAGAAAGGCTAAACATATAAGATCGATAGCCCGTCTCTGAAACAAATGGTGCGCCAAGGTCTACTGCATTAAAAGAGGCTGACAGATACCCAATCATGCAGCCCGCTTTAATCTCAACCCGCGCGCGGCCTCCTGCAGTGTTTTCTACGATAAATTCACCGTTCTGGCCCCAAATCGGTACACACCCCCCCTCAGCCCGGCAATAGTCACTGATAACATTCGCAGCATCACGTTCTCCGCTGCTGCAGCCAAAAAAAGTATTTCCGTTTAATTTCCATATGCAGGCTTCAAAGCGAAGAACAGCAACATCGCGGCTTTCGCTATCACCGGCAATACAGGCTTCGTTCAGATCAATAAGTGCGGAATAAGCGGCATCGAGAATACGATGATCGTCAGGCAGCTGCTTCGCGAGAACTTCCATTTGCTGATCACGCGAGTCATCCCCAGGATAATTTTTTGACATAGTACCTTCCTGAAAAACCCCCTGCAGGGCAGGGGGACCAGACTCATTTAATCGATAGCGGCACGAAACTGCGTATATTCATTATGCCCGTAAGCATAATCAAATAACCGATGATAATAATCATTACACCGTTCGGAGAAAGGCAGTTCAGAATTAGCGAGTTGAGCGAGTACAAAGCTGGTTACTACCATACCCGCAGCCTCTGCGGTTAAAAGGCCGTCAAAATAATTACCCTGGACAGAAATACGGTAGTGCTCCCGGCTATTTGGGGCCATAAAAAAACCACCGTTTGAGAGTTCATAAAAATCCCATTCACCGCCGTCGTAATGCGCCTCAATTTTATCCAGCGCACTGCTCAAATAATTACTTTTATTTTCAGGGCTTAATTTGCGCATCCAGTTATAAGTGTGGTTTTCAACAAAATGCCAGTATTGGCCGAAAAATTTCGGCATAAACATCAGGCGTTCTTCATAATCGGTAATTTTACGGGCAGTAACAATAACTTCATTATCCATCGGAGTTCTCCGGTAGTTGACCTGAGTGAATTACCCGGCCTTCAAAAAAAAGTATAGGACATTATGTCCTATACGTCAAGAAAATTAACATTCATTCGTGATTATCGCTTAATTTCGCATGAGCAGTTTTAAAATCCCTGTAATTATAAAAGGCAGCAACTAATTCCTGCGATTGCGTAACTTTAATGTTTATCCCGCTTTCATTTAAGGTTTTTTTTAAATGCCGTGCATGTCGTTTGATTTCATTAACATCTAACTCAATAATATTGAAATCAAGCAATGCTTTTAATACTTGATCAGCATATTCCACTAGATCAAATTTTATTAATCGGGAAAGTATTTTTTCCCTAACTCCGATATCAATCTTTGGGTTTGTGTTATCTGTATATTTCATACGAGAACCACTGGACATTATTTATACCTCTTCAATATTCACTGATAAAGCCCGCTGCGCGGGCTTATCTGAAACATTAGCGTTTTAAAAACCGCTCCAGCTGCTGCTTAAAATTATAATCAAAATCAGGTTCAAAATCCCATGCCCGCCAGATAAGTAGATTGGTATCTGATTCACGAATTTCGACCTGATGATCATCATATTTGGTTATATTAGAAACCTTGACAGTCACAGTATCCAAAAGGGGAGGGATATTTTTAAGTACATCTTTCATCGGAGTTCTCCGGTAAATGACCTGGGTGAATTACCCGGCCTTCAGATACATTATAGGACAAAATGTCCTATAATGTATAGTTTTATTGACTAAATTAGCCTGAATAGCAACCAGGCAAATCCAATCATCCCTATAAACGGAATAAGAATATTGAGTGTTAACACAATCCCCTCTGTTTTTATTAGTTTAAGGAATACTGTGTTATACAAATCAGATGATATATTTTTCTCCAGTTCCCGATTTTCATTTCTGGCGGAAAACCATAAAAAAACGATGAGGAATGTACGATGAATGCAAAATGCCAGCAGAAAAGCAGTCATCATCAATGATAAATGTTGTGCGTTCGCGATGTTTACCATGTAATAAACACTTAAAATTGCAAAAGCCACAGCAAAAACTGACGTTAGCCATCCCAGCGCCAGGTGTTTTTGTCTAAGCAATTTCAAAAAGTGTGTATTTGCGCCATCTAAATTTATATCGGGCTGGATATGTCCGTTAAGTACATTGCCTAAATATTTCGCACGGTCAAAATGGTGCTGCAAGAAAGCAATCATAATATATAACACTGCTCCTAATGCAGTAGGTAGCACTGTGCCTAAATCAGCCCCAAATGTACCAACAGTGAAGACCGATTCAAAGTGAGCATCCTGTTTCATATTTAACCCTTATCCGAAGAATTTAATAATACTGATACCGGATATGACAATACCAACCACAGAAAAAAACAGCATAGCCTTATAAAATCGACTTTGTTTTTTCAAAAATAATTTATTTATTTTATTGTATCCGTCTTCCGATAATTCCTTTTTAGCATCTTCACTAAATTCATTATTTACCTTTAATGAGCCAATTGCTCCAAATAAGCACTCAATACAAAAAAACAGAACAAATGAAGACAAAGCCAAAATTGCTGACCTGTAATCCCCTGATTCAATCATATTCGCCACGAAAAGCGCTATAAATCCGCAAAATGCTATAAAACTTGCACATGCAGTAACCAAGCTATATTTTCTTTTTTTACAATAAAATTTTCTTGTATTTGGGTTATCCGGGCTAAAAACGTCATCACTGGTAGAAAATACAAATTTCTTGTTCAGAAAATCTTGTAAAAATTTCGCTTGTGAATAGTTAGAAATACACATACTTAATGATAAGTAACTTATTACCCCTGTTACTACTGGCATACTTATCATGAATAAAGATAAGGCCGAAGTAATATCTGCTGAACTGCCACCATTCATATTGTTTCCCTTTTGTCAGAATCGAGCACTACCCAACATTTTGCGCCATCATAGTCATTACCCCCTTCGGCAATAAAAATATTACCGTCACAGTCTACGGCAATAGCTCCAGGTTGTTCATCTTGCGCATCACGTAAACAGTTTTTCCAGCCATATGCAGTTTTTTTCCAGATGAGAACTATACCGTTCTCGGCCATATCCGGGTTATGTTGCCGCCAGCGATGAGCAATGCTTACATAATCCATGATTAACCCGCCGCAGCCAGGAAATCCTGAATAGGACGGAAATGACTGCTAGCGATGATTTTACGGCTTTCCCAGCGGTCATGAGCGGCCTGCAGGTTAATCCAGAAATCCTCATCAGTCTGAAAAAGAACGGCCAGCTGAGAGGCTTCGGAAACGCTGATACGCCGACTGTTATTAATGATTTGCCCGATTACTTTCCGGGAAACCCCCATAACCTGCGCCAGCTCTGCCTGAGTGATATTCAACGGCTTTAAAAACTCTTCTGAAAGCATTTCGCCTACGGTGGTAGGTTCTGCCATGATCGTATCCATATCGCCCCCTTAACGGTACTTATGTGGATCGAGGTAAATCTCGTATGCGTGGCCGTCTCGCCAGCGAAAAATCAAACGCCACTGGATGTTTACCCGGATGCTTGACCATCCGGCCAGATTCCCCTGCAGGCGTTCATAATTATTTCCCGGCGGCGCGAAAAGTGATTTTTCGCTGCTCGCGGCTTCTATGATCGATAATTTACGTCGAAGCGGTTTTTCAATCAGGGCCGGGATCTGTGCGCTACGCGTTCCGTTGAAGTAGAACAGGGCAAGTTCACTTTGGCCGTCCTTAAAACTCCCAATCATTCCACCGCCTCACCTGACTATTGAATGATTATTATATCACCAATGCCTTACCGTGCAACCAAAATGGAACATGATGCATCCATAACGGAGCATTGAAAAGGATCTAAGGTATGGATCGATCCTCAATGATCCTTTGCCCTGAAAAGCCTTTCTCTTGGCGTAAAACCTTCTTTCTGTCTGGCGACACTGATTTACGATGCGTACTGCGTTCTGGTAGCTGGCAGATTGCTTCCAGCAAAGGTTCACCTTTGCTGAGAGCGTAGCGGCCTTGCTCGCGTAGCGAGTGAGTAATCATTATTTAGTTACATCATCCGTCAAGGTTTCTGTTTTGGGCCATGTGTTGGCCCGGAACAGAAATCCTTTGATGGGTCAGGCAGGGTGCGATTCATGATGGCTGGGGTTTTCGCCAGAGATAAATCTCTGGCAGAGCGTAGCGGCCTAAGCTCGCGTAGCGAGTGAGTCATTTTGGGGTGAAGACCGCTTGCGGTCGAGGGGCTTGCCCCTGGGGGGATGGGAGGCCGCTTGCGGCCGGGTGGGATTGAGAAGGGGGGTTTCCCCCCTTCGGGGGCGTCGTAGACGCGGTTAAAAATAAGGTTATATATATTTTGGTTAAAATGGTTAAAAGATCGGTTAAAGGATCGGTTAAAGATCTGGTTAGAGGGGTGTGGAAAGGTGTTTTATGCTGTTGATTTTTATAAAAAAATCAATCCACAGGCGTACCTCATATGTCATGAAAGCGTACCTCATATGTCATGAAGCCGTACCTCATATGTCACCAAAGCGTACCTCATGTGTCATGAAAGCGTACCTCATATGTCATGAAGGCGTACCTCATATGTCACCAAAACGTACCTCATATGTCATAACAATACCCGGTTGTTAACAGACTTATCCACAGAATTTGTTGATAAAATACACAAGAGAATTTATTGGCATGTATTAGCAAGAGCTGGCAAGAACTAAACACGGCCTAAACTTTTTTTTTGCCCGTAAACTGTACAGCTAAACTTTTGAGGCGTACCTCATATGTCATGAAGGCGTACCTCATATGTCATGAAATTTGCTCTTGGTCGCCTTCACCCTCTTTCCCGTCAGGAGTGTTGACCATGGCGGGATTGGTACGTTGGCAACCAACTGATGAACCGTTGACGAAAGCGTTATGAACCAATCCGCTTTCATTAAGTTCATCGCAAGCCTTCGAAACCTGTTGTTTCCATTTACGTGACGCAGAAGTTTCAGAACCGCACATGAGACGAAACGTTTCCAGTTTCATTGGATACGGATCACGGTGTGAACTGAAATAGTCAAACAAACGGCGAGCGGTGGGAGACAGCTTGCGGTATTTTTCCCAAATAAACTTTGAATAATGGTCCCCGGCAAAAAGCAAAACCATTTCCTTATCAATCATCACTTCACAACGCGATTGCCGCGTTCCGCGCTCAATAACTCGAAATCGTCCGATGAGAGAAACAGACTCCAGCTGCCCGACGCGATCAGAAATGAATTGCATGGCCGTTGCCTGCAGACGGGTAAGACATTCCTCAGCTTTGCTGATGTAACGCCCGTTATAAGACCATCCTAAATCCTGGCAGAGTTCATAAAACGTGAAAGTAATGGGTTCACCCATGGGCTTCCTTTTGGCGTACTCCAGTACCTGTTGCCAAACCAGCTCGTCATCATCGGCCCTTAGCTCAAGGCCGGTATAGGTGATCCGCACATCCTTATTGATATGATAGATTTCTTTCTTCTGCAGAGCTTCGCGGGGCTGGCGCTTATTTTTAACAGTAAAGAGCGCAGACCTAGCATAATCGTTAGGTAGTGCTCGCATGGAATCAGGCCATGGCGCAATGTCGAAAAGCGTCAGTTGCTTTTGTGTATTCTTCTCTTCGATAGTTTTTTTACGCTGGGCCAGCGCAGCCTGTTTCAGCTTATCGAGTTCTGAATGTGTTTTGTCATCTTTCATAAAAGCCTCAGCCGCTTTACCTGCGAATTGAGAAAAGGCCCATAACGGGCCTTTCATTCTATCCCATGTTGCTGCAGCAATCAGTTTTCATTGCCGGAAGCAGCCGGTTCCTTCGTATTCAGAAACTGGATTTTGTCAGCGATGTAATCAGTACCATAACGTTTCTGATCCCCCACGGTATACTGTGTATTACGGATTGTACCTTCAACAAACACCTGAGAGCCTTTGCCAAGGTACTTAACTGCGTTTTCTGCTGTCTTACCCCATACCTTAATCTGGAAATAATCTGTATATTCCTTGACTTCGTTCGTCTGCTGATCGGTATAGCTCCCATTAACGGCTATATCGAAAATTGCGAGCGATGTTTGATCAGGCTTGCTTTTTAGCTCTGTGTCTTTTGTTAAATTTCCGATAAACTGAAAGCGATTAAGACTTTTCATACAAAGATCTCTACCTCAGTAGTTAGGGAGCTTTCAGTTTAGCTATACAATTTGAGGCGGTCAACGATTTTAGCCGCTAAAATTTACATCGAGGCGAAAGCGTATTGTGTACAACCTAATTTTCTTTACTAACATCCTCAGACTGCTTGAAGAACGGAACATGACAAAGCAGGAGCTTTCCCACCAGGCCGGTGTGTCGATTTCATTTTTATCTGACCTGACTAACGGTAAAGCTAACCCTTCCTTGCGGGTGATGGAACGTATCGCAAATGCCCTTGATGTAGCCCTCCCTGAATTACTCGAAACTACTGACCTTGACGAAAACAGCCTGATGCTAATGGCAGATGGTAAGCCAGTTAAAAGCCTGCCGCCTGGTTATGTGCGTATTTCTGTAGTCCTGTCTGAACAGCAGGCGTTCCAGGTGCGTAAATGGAGTGAATCGACACGCCATAAGCTGGGGCAGGAAGCAAAAGAATTACTTGCAGAACTCCAGCAACTCCAGCAAAAGAACGAAGGTTAACGCCAGAAAAGGAACTCCACTGCAGGGAAGCAGATTTTAGCCGCTAAAATTTCCCCGTTTCGTTTCCCCTGAAACTTACAAAAATTTCGCTTTAATGTGGGATAAAGGCTTGCCTGCATCTTTGTTTCGGTATATCGTTTGCCGTAAATTTGTTTTGTAAAAGCAGTGTAAAGATAAAGAGGATTTTATGAGCGCTGTAGATACGGTTGATTCGAGAGCTATTGAAAAACTCAGAAGAGATATGGGGCCACTACTGATGGAAGCCCTCGAAGATCCTGAGACGCTTGAAATCATGCTTAACCCGGACGGAAAAGTGTGGCGCGAACGATTCGGGCAACCGATGTTCTGCATGGGTACTTTAGACAAGATGCGCTCAAAAACCATCCTACAAACAATCGCGGGTTTTCATGACAAAATAATTGATCATACCTCGCCATATCTTGAGTGCGAATTACCTATTGATGGTTCGCGTTTTGCAGGTCAGATCCCGCCGCTGGTTGCAGGTCCGGCATTTGCAATTCGTAAGAAAGCCTCCCGCATCTTCCTGCTTGATGAATACGTTGAAAATAATGTCATGACTAGGGCACAGGCCGACTACATTTGTCAGGCTATCTCTGCACATAAAAACATCCTTGTAATCGGGGGAACCGGTAGCGGGAAAACAACCCTTCTTAACGGCATCATTGCGGAGATTGTTCGCCAGTTCGGGAATGAACGTATTTGCATCATTGAAGATACGGGTGAACTGCAGTGTTCAGCAGAAAACTATGTTCAGTACCACACCACTGTTGATGTATCGATGACAGATATTCTTCGTCTGATCCTGCGTATGCGCCCGGACCGTATTTTTGTGGGTGAAACACGCGGCCCGGAAGCACTGGATATGCTCGATGCCTGGAATACCGGTCATGAAGGGGGCGCAGCATCCCTTCACGCAAACAATACCGCATCTGCCTTAACGCGCCTGCGTTCACTTATTTCACGTAACCCGTTTGCACCGCGTGAAATTGAGCCGGTTATTGGTGAAGCCGTTGATGTGGTTGTTCAGATATCAAAAACGCCGGAAGGTCGCCGCATTAAAGAAATTCGTGAAGTTCAGGGCTTTGAAGGTGGTGATTACATTTCTCGCCTCATTGCAGCTTAAACAGGGAGGACGCTTATACACAGCTACGTTTTATACCTTCGAGCGGGTTTCAAAGCTCACTTTTTATTAACAAAACCAACCTTCACTAAGGGGTAATTTGATGAAATCTGGTCTTTCTCAATTCAATCTCAGCAAACACGCGTTTATCGCGTTCCTGGGCGCACTGCTGTTTTTCGTTGCAGCTGAACCTGCTCTGGCGTCAAACACATCAGGCGGTGGCCTGCCATTCGACAGCTGGCTGACGAACATCCGAACCAGTGTTACCGGACCGTTTGCCTATACCGCCTCAATCATCGGTCTGGTTGCTGCCGGGGCAATGCTGATTTTCGGCGGCGATATGAATGGGTTCATGCGTACCCTGATTTTCATCGTGCTGGTTCTCAGTTTCCTTGTTGCTGCACAGAACACGCTTTCGGCTATTACAGGGCAGGGCGCTGAACTGGCTGCGATGTTGACTAACGGTAAAACCGGGGGAGTTGCATAACCATGGCCTTACGCACGATCCCCATCCGTAGGGTGGCATCACGTTCAAACCTTTTCATGGGCGGGGACCGTGAAATGGTTATGTTTTCAATCCTCCTGGCAGCGGTCCTTATCTTTACCTCACAAGACTGGATCGCTGCCGGTGTGGGTGTCGCGATTTGGGGAGTTTCACTTGCTCTGCTGAGAAGGATGGCGAAATCCGATCCGATGTTGCGCCAGGTCTATCTTCGCAGCCTCAAGTACAACCAAGCGCATTATGCGCCTCGCGCTACACCGTTCCGCATCAATACGACAGCTCAGGGGAACCGATATAAATGAACACAGCAATCCCTATCCTAGTTGCGTTGTTAGGGCTAGTCCTGCTGGGCATGATGTTCGCTGTCTACCAGCGCATGGTGAAGGACTATCACCTGAAAAAACACCGCGCTAAAGATGAAGCCTTTGCTGATTTGCTTAACTATGCCGCAGTAGTCGATGACGGCGTAATTGTCTGCAAAAACGGCTCCTTCATGGCGTCCTTCTTTTATAAGGGCGCAGACAACGCAAGTGCTACTGACCAGGAAAGAGAACTTGTCAGTTTTCGCATCAATAAGGCCATTGGCAAACTTGGCAATGGCTGGATGATGCACGTTGACGCCATGCGTAATCCTGCACCGTCATACAGTGACCGTAACGCCTCTCATTTTCCTGATCGCGTTTCAGCAGCCGTTGACGAAGAACGTCGCAAACTGTTTGAAAAATTGGGCCAGCTGTATGAAGGCTGCTTTATTGTCAGCTTTACATGGTTTCCACCTCGCCTGGCAGAAAGCAAATTTACCGAACTGATGTTTGATGACGAACGTGAAGCGGCCAGCAACCTAGCCACGACACGCAATCTGCTTGAAAAATTCAAGCATGAAATTGCGATTATTAAGGCCAACCTGTCTCAGGCGGTATCTGTTGAGCGCCTGGGTGGTATGAAAGTGGAGCTGGAAGACGGGACTGTCGCCACCATGGATCAGCAGTTAGAGTATTTGCAGTATTGCATTACTGGCCTGCAGCATCCGGTTCGTCTGCCTAACAACCCTATCTATCTGGATAGTCTGATCGGTGGTCAGGAGTTTTATCCCGGCATCGTTCCGCGTATCGGGAAAAACTTCGTTCAGGTGGTCGCTATCGAAGGCTATCCGACAGAATCCTATCCGGGGATTCTGACCAAACTGGCCGAACAGCCTTGCGAATACCGCTGGTCTACCCGTTTTATTTTCCTGGATTCCCATGAGGCTATTTCCAAATTAACGGCATACCGCCGTAAATGGAAACAGAAGGTCCGTGGCTTCATGTCCCAGCTTTTTAATACCAATAACGGCTACGTGGATGAAGATGCCTTATCCATGGTTCAGGATGCCTCTTCTGCCATCGCAGAAACAAACTCCGGTATGGTCAGCCAGGGTTATATGACCAGCGTAATTGTGCTGATGAATGAAGACCGTAAAAAAGTCGAAGACGCAGCAGAGTTTATGCGCAAGGCGATCAACAACCTGGGCTTTACTGCACGTATTGAAACGGTAAATACCGTGGATGCCTATTTTGGTTCTCTGCCGGGTCATGGTGTGGAGAACGTGCGCCGCCCGTTAGTTAATACGCTCAATCTGGCCGACCTGATGCCAACAAGCACTATCTGGCCGGGTGAGAACAAAGCACCAAGCCCTATGTTCGATGTGGGCGCACCTCCACTGATGCACGGTGTAACGTCAGGGAATACACCATTCCGTATCAACCTGCACGTTCGCGATCTCGGCCATGGCTTTATGTTCGGGCCTACCCGTGCCGGTAAATCAACACATCTTGCGTTAATGGCTCTGCAATGGCGTCGTTATGCAGGCTCACGCATCTATGCGTTTGATAAAGGTCTGTCGATGTACCCGACCTGTAAAGCCGCTAAGGGCAGTCACTTTACGATTGCTGCAGATGATGACCGCCTGGCATTTGCTCCATTATCACGCCTTGATACGCCATCGCGCCGCAGCTGGGCTATGGAATGGATTGAATCAATACTGATTCTGAATAATGTGAAAGTTGACGCGCCAATGCGTAACTCAATTGCTGATGCGATCAAGAGTATGGCAGACAGTGGGTCTAAAACGCTCTCTGAGTTTTCCGTTACTGTCCAGAACACAGAAATTCGTGACGCACTCAAACAGTACACGATTGATGGCAACATGGGCCACCTGCTCGATGCAGAAGAAGACGGTCTGGATATGAGCGATTTCATGACGTTTGAAATTGAAAACCTCATGAACATGGACCAGAAATATGCCATGCCGGTCTTGTTATATCTCTTCCGTCGCATTGAAGAATCGCTGGATGGCCGTCCGACGCTGATCATCCTCGATGAGGCATGGCTGATGCTCGGCCATGAAGCGTTCAGGGGCAAAATCCGTGAATGGCTCAAGTCCATGGCGAAGAAAAACTGCTCCGTCTTTATGGCAACCCAGCAGCTGGGTGACGCGGCTAAGTCCGGCATCCTTGACGTCATTATTGAATCTACTGCCTGCCGAATCTTCCTGCCTAACCCGAACGCCCTGCAGGAAGAAGCAATGCCACTTTACCTCAACATGGGGCTAAACCGCCGCCAGATTGAAATCATCGCGTCAGCAGTACCCAAACGCGAATACTACTACGTGTCGGAAGAAGGCCGCCGTCTTTATCAACTGGCGCTTGGCCCGCTGGCGTTATCTTTCGTGGGCGCTACCGATCCTGACTCCATCAAAACGATTAAAGAGCTATCGAATACATACGGTGATAAGTGGGTAGACGAATGGCTGCGTACTAAAGGCCTGGATTTGAATGATTACGAGGTTGCTGCATGAAACTTTTTAAGAGCAAAAAAACCCCTCAACCTGACACCCCAAACCCATATCTGAATGCGCGGCGTTCGTGGAATATTCACATGGGGCATGTTCAGCAGTTTGGTGCGCTGGGTATTTTCTTTGGCGCAGCTGGTCTGCTTATTGGACTCGCTGCAGTAGGGGGTATGACCTATATCGGTAGTCAGCCGAAATTTGTCCCAATGGTCTATCAACAGGACCGTGCTGATAACTATGTCAGCCTGACCAGGGCAGACAGACTGCCTCCTGCCAAGGTTGATGATTACCGCTCCAGTGCATGGAAGTTTATTGAAAATATCAGGACGGTTACGCCAGATAGTGAGCTGCAGCGTAAAGCAGTTCTTCGGACGTATGCCTTCCTGTACCCGGATGATGCGGCCACAGTTAAAGCGAATGAGTTTCTTAACGGCTCGAAAGAGCGTAATCCGTTCACCCGCGCACAAACTGAAATGGTCAGCACTGAATTGCTTTCTGCAATTCAGCAATCACCGGACACATGGCAGGTGGACTGGATCGAAACCACCCGTAACCGGGACGGTACACTGAAAAGTGAACCGGTCAAAATGCGCGCGCTTGTCACCATCTATCAGAACACTGATTTGAACGCCAGCATCAACGAAAACAACGATGTGATGAACCCGCATCGTATCTTCATCAAAGATTTTAACTGGTCAAAACAACAGTAAATTCGGGGCCGAAAAATGAAAAAGTCAATTATCGCAGCATTTTTAATGATGAGCTTTCCGCTTCTGGCTAGTGCGGCTCCCGGTAGTGATCCGCTGGCAGACCAGTATTTCAACAAAAACGAACCACAGCTGACACCGCAAGAAAGGGCTGCTATTGGTATTGGTCAAAAATGGCAAACTGGTGCTGGCAGTGTCAGCAGTAAGCCTTTTGCTGGGCCAGATGGTGCGATTAATTACGTTTACACAACGGGACAGACTCAGGTTGTCTGCGCCGTTCTGCAGGTCTGTGATATTGCCCTGCAGCCTGGTGAAAACGTCAACAACATCAACAGTGGTGATCCGCGTTTTATTGTTGAACCCTCGATCACCGGCTCCGGTGCTACGCAGCAGTTGCACCTGATTATCAAGCCGCTTGATGTTGGGCTTGATACGTCGCTGGTTGTCACTACAGACCGCCGTACCTATCGCTTCCGGTTGAAGTCCAGCCGCAAAGAGTTCATGCCTTATATCGCGTTTACCTACCCGGAAGATGCACAGGCAAAATGGGATGCTATCCGTTCCCGCGAAGCCAAGCAGTTGCGCGATAACACTATTCCACAAACCGGTGAATACCTCGGCAACCTCGATTTTAATTACTCAATCAGCGGTTCTGCGAGCTGGAAGCCAGTCCGTGTTTATAACGATGGCGTGAAAACTATCATCCAGTTCCCCAAAAATATTTCTTCTGGCGAAACCCCGATCCTCCTTGTTGTGCGTAAAGAAGGCGGCTTGTTCTCAAAAGATGAAACTCAGCAGGTGAACCTGCGTACCCAGGGAGACAGAACGATTGTTGACGGCCTGTTTGACAAAGCGTTTCTGGTAATTGGCGTCGGTTCGAGCCAGGAAAAAGTGACTATCACAAGGGGCTAATGATGAACGTGATGAAATTAACCTCTGCAATGGTGCTGGCCGCAAGCCTGTTAATGACAGGCTGTGTATCTTCTGGCTACGGCAATTATTCCAACGCCAGCATGTTTGCCTCTACCAGCATGGCTGATAACACCGTAACGCATTTGGCCGCGCTGTATCCTCCTGGACGCACAACGTTCACGATGAAACAGCCAGCCAAAGACCAGTTCGGTTCTGCACTTGTTCAGCGTCTGCGTTCACGCGGTTATGCCGTCAAAGAATTTACAAAAGATGGGAAACCTCAGAGCGCACTGACTAATGCGGGAACGTCCCTCGGTTATGTGGTGAATACTGTCGCACCGAACCTTTATCAGGTCACAACGTATGTCAATGGTGTGACATTAAGCCGTGGTTTTGTCGTGGCTACTGACGGCAAGGCATACCCTGCTGGCCCCTGGACTCGCGAGGAATAAAGGATGGCAGACCAAGATAAAATGTCCCCGGATGCTTCTCCGGGGGTAGCAAATAAAACCGGTGTACGCCGCGTTAATAAAAGGCCGATGTATATCGCACTGGCTTGCGTTGCCGCTTTTTGTCTCGTTGTAGCTTATGTGGCAAACAAACGTGCAAATCAGAGCGCCGCAGATAATGCAGAATCTACCGTGTCCCACGGTGGAAATCGCACCACGTCTGCAATGGCAAATGAAGTTTTAGGTGGCGGTAGCACGGGCCTGATTGGTGCTCCTGCTACCCCGCCAACATTGCCTGAACAGAACAACAAGACAGCACAGAACAAGCCAACAACTGCGTTGCCTTCTGTTCCTGTCGCGCCAGTAGCTAACCCCGATGAACCGCCTGTTCCTGAACGGACGGGGGCGGCTCCCCAGCAAATCGATCCAGAGCTGGATCAGATGCGTCGTAATAAAGCGCGCGATTTTATGGATGCAGTCAAAGCCAAAACGCAGGTCAGTTTACCTGACCAGTTAGGGCAGGGAACCCGCGCCAGCGGTAATACACCTCAGACGCGCGATGAAATGCTGCAGCAACTTGCCAATGTGCGCCGCCAGATGGAACAGAACACATCTGATCCAACCGGCAGCTATGAGGCTCAGGTACAGCGCATTCGTTCAACCATGAACGGCGGCGGTGATGATAGCTCAATGGGTAGTGCCGGTGGTGGTGGCGGTGGTATGCAGCTGGCCGCTGTAGGGGGATCGCCGGTTGGCCGTAACGATATTAATCAGTTTGGCAAAAAAGGGCAGGGCGACCGCTGGTTACTGGATGAGAAAGTTACAGCCCCTCACAGCCCGTATGAACTTCGTGCTGGCTGGGTTATTCCTGGCGTCATGATCAGCGGTATTAACTCTGATTTACCCGGTCAGATTGTCGGCCAGGTATCTCAGGACGTTTATGATACCGCGACGGGTAAATACCTGCTTATTCCTCACGGTACGCGTCTGGTTGGCACGTATTCAAGCGATGTTGGTTACGGTCAGGAAGGCGTGATGATCGCATGGCAGCGTCTGGTGTTCCCGGATGGTAAAGCGCTTGATTTAGGCTCTATGCCGGGTGCTGATATGGCGGGTTATTCTGGTTTCCGTGATCAGGTTAATAACCATTACTTCCGTATCTTTGGTAATGCCCTGTTACTGTCCGGTATCACCGCGACTATTGCCTATTCTCAGGATCGCGACCAGAACAACAACAACTCTAACCAGGCTCCTAACATGAGCAGTGAAATGTCTGCGGCGCTGGGTCAGGTGTTTGGTCAGGCGATTGCGCAGGTTGTTCAGAAAAACCTGAATATCGCACCTACGCTCGAAATTCGTCCTGGCTATCGATTCAATATCATGGTCACAAAAGACCTGGCTTTCACCAAGCCTTACCAGTCCTTTGATTACTAGGAGAGAAGACGATGACAAACCGTATTATTTTAGCGGCTAAAAAAGCGTTACTGGCTTCCTTCGTGGCTACTGTCATGACCTTACCGGCGCAAGCCGGTATTCCGGTCATCGATGGCACAAACGTTGTCCAGACAACCATCAGCGCTGTTAACAACGTTCAGGCGGTGGCGAAGCAAATTCAGCAGTACCAGACGCAGCTCCAGCAGTACGAAAACATGCTACAGAATACCGTAGCGCCAGCGGCATATATCTGGGATCAGGCGAACTCAACAATCAATAAGCTCCTGCAGGCGCAGGATACGCTGAACTACTACAAAAATCAGGCGGGTAGCCTTGATTCTTATCTCCAGCGTTATCAGGATGTTAACTATTACCGGTCTTCTCCGTGCTTCAACAGTAATGTCACATGTACAGCTGATGAGATTAAGGCACTGCAAAATGCCGACAAAAACAACTCAGAAGCCCGTAAGAAAGCAAACGATGCTGTCTTTAAAGCAATCGACCAGCAACAACAAACCCTCACGACTGACGCAAACAATCTGGCGGATTTGCAGAGCCAGGCGAGCGGCGCAAAAGGGCAGATGGAAGCAATTCAGGCGGCAAACCAGCTTGCCAGCGCTCAGACCAATCAGCTCTTACAGATTCGTTCGATTTTGCTGGCACAGCAAAGTGCTGCCGCGACGCTTGCACAGGCAGAGGCAGATAAAGATGCGCAGCGTACTGCTGCATCTGCGGCAATAAGAGAAGGGACTTACACCAAAAGCCCGGCTAAAAGCTGGTAATTTTATTTAATTGAATCATTACCTGGTAATTATTTACCAGGTAATAAAACAAGGATTATTTACCATGAAAAAATTACTCCCTATTGTTCTTGCTGCTTTTTTCATTACTGCCTGTGACCAGAAACCCGATCCTAAAAGAGAGGATTGCAGCAAACCAGTGGCAAAAATGACAGACGCGGAAAAAGAGCAGTGCGGCAAGGCTGGTAGCTTTACTAAAAGCCCACATAAAGAATGGTGAGAGTATGAAATCCCGGTATTTATTTTTTCCCTGCCTGACTCTCTTGTTACTTTTTTTAAGTACGCAAGTGCAGGCCGCGCCATTAGATAGTGCAGGGCTGCTTGATGATATTCTTAATCGTTTTGCAGAAACCGCTTATCTTTGGGCTGACAAAATTCAGAGCTATGCAAGGTGGTTATTCTGGACACTTGCATTAATTTCAATGGTCTGGACTTTTGCCATCATGTACATGAAAGGGGATGGCATTAGTAGCGCTCTAACGGAGATAGTTCGTTTCTTCGCTGTCCTGGGGTTTTTCTTTTTCCTGGTTGATAACGGTCCCAAAATAGCAAGTGACCTGCTGTTGTCGTTACGACAACTGGCAGCAAGTGCCTCAAAACTTCCTCAAGGGCTTTCTCCATCAGGGATAGTGGATATCGGTTTTGATATCGTTGGCCGCGTGCTGGAACAGTCATCAATATGGGAACCATCAGACTCCATAATTGGCGCATTTCTTGCGGGCATTATCCTGTGCATCCTGGCTCTTATTGCTGTCAACATGCTTCTCCTGTTGATCACTGGCTGGATTCTGACCTATGCAGGCATATTACTGCTCGGCTTTGGTGGCGCTCGCTGGACCTCAGATATTGCGATTGGGTATTTCAAGACCGTACTAGGGTTGGGTTTACAGGTATTCACGATGATTTTGATCGTGGGTATAGGCCAGTCATTCATTGACCAGTATTACACGGCAATGGGGGATGGAACCGTTCAGTTGAAATCCATGTTTGTCATGCTGGTTGCGGCTATCGTTCTGCTTGTACTGGTTAACAAAGTACCGCCAGTTATTGGAGGCATTGTCGGCGGTGCGGAAATGGGCGGGATTGGTTCATTTGGCGCGGGTGCTCTTGTAGGGGCTGCAGCAGCCGCTGCCGCTGCCGCTGCAACAATGGGCGCTGCCGCAGCCGCTGGCGCTACCTCAGCAGCTGGCGGTATGGATGCCCTGAAAGCTGCCTTCCAGTCTGCACAGGCTGCAATGGCAGAAGAAGGGGGGAGTGGTGGATCTGGCGGTGGAATGGGCGGCGGTGGCGAAGACACCGGCAACGTTGATGCTACCGGGGGAAATCAGTCAGGTTCTGGCGGTGGTTCTGAAAGTGGTACGCAGGGTGGTTCCCAGGGTGGTTCCGGGGGCAGCTCAAGCGGAGGAAGTAAGGGTTTCGCACAATCTTTCTCCCGCGCTGGCCGTATGGCTGGACACATGGCTAACAGCCTGGCAGAAGGAATGTCCGCGCGTAATGCCGCAAAGCATGAATCAAAAATGGCTTCGGCTAGAGATGCTATTTCACAAACAGCGGGCGGCCAGCTGGCTGCGCAAATCCGTGCTCAAACTGCATCACGCAATGCTGGCCCGATGGTATCTGATGACGTTGCATTACAGGGGGCATTTGCCAGCAATAACAATAATGAAACCGGCACTGACTTTGCCGGTGACAGCCTGGGTGGTAATGATCAGGCTCAAAATAATAGCACTGACACAGGTTCTGTTGACGAACAGAAACAACAAGGCAGTGATGAATATGAACAGTTCAAAAACAAACAGAGTTTCTGAGAGGCTTATCATGAAAAATACCCTGTCAATTTTACTGCTTGCTGCTTCCACAATGGTGTTAACAGCCCCGGCTAAAGCAGCCGATCCATGTCAGCAGGTACTGTGTCTTTCTGGCGTCATGGCCGGGAAAGGAGTCGTTAGCGGTTGCTCTGGTGCTGTAGGGGATTATTTCAGCATCATTGAAACTAAACACGGCTCATTCCTGCCGGATCACACAGCGAAAAAAAGAAAAAAACAACTCGATAAGTGTCCCGCAGCAGGTGCTGATGTTATTGAGAAAATCAACAACAAATTTGGTCGCTTACGCGGTCTGTAAGAAGGTGAGTCTGCGATGAATAACCATATCGTTTTAACTACCCAAAAAGCGTTACTGGCTTCTTTCGTGGCGTCCTTAATGATGGTATCACCGGCGCAAGCCGGTGTACCAACTCTGGACATTCCTCCTGCACAAGTTGAGCGTGTTGTTTGCTCTATAACAGCGGCAATAAAGTATCAAATCCCCGCCAACTTAATGCTGGCCGTCGCAGAACAGGAAGGAGGGAAACCGGGCCTGGAAAATAAAAACAGAAATACCGATGGAACATACGATACCGGGCCAATGCAGTTCAATACTGTCTATCTGCGAGATCTGGAGAAATATGGCATCACTGCTGAGGACGTGTCTCAACCAGGTTGCTATTCCTACGATCTGGCTGCATGGCGCATTCGCGGCCATATTAAAAATGATACTGGTGATATCTGGACTAAAGCGGCTAACTACCACTCCAGAACACCTTATTTTAATCAAATCTACCGCGACCAGATCATACCCAAGGCGGCGAAATGGGAAAAATGGATTGAAGCACGATTTAATACATTTGACGCCACAAATCCCGCAAAACTAGCTGAACAGACGCAGTTAGCGTCTGCGGTTGTTACGCCAGAAGAAAAGACGATTTCTACTCCTGAACAGGTTTCATCAACTGAGCAGGCGGGTGCTGAACCCCCTAAAAATGACGGTACAGCTGCAAGCGCTACACCATCAACAGAACTTATTGGCTTTGCCGCCTCGGTTAAGCAAATACCAGTAAAACAGGTAGCCAAAGCTGATTATCAGCCTTCTACTGAACCACTGGCAGGGCATTACAACAAAGCGGCAGCTGACGCACTGGCAGCTGTGTACGGGAATATAAAATTTCGCTAATTTTAGCGGCTAAAAAATCATGCCTTATAAAAATTTATCATTATTAAAGTGGATCGCTTTAATCCTTATGATTGGCGATCACATTAACAAATACCTTCTAAATGAAAGCATTCCTTTCCTGTATTATGCAGGAAGGGTTGCCATGCCATTATTCGTGTATGTGATGGCATATAATTTAGCAAGACCAGATACTTTAATGAATGGAGGTTACTCAAGAATATTCCAGCGGCTTTTTGTTTTTGGTGTTATAGCAACGCCAGCATATATATTACTTGGGGGTATTTTATATGATTGGTGGCCTTTAAATATATTATTCACACTACTGACTATATGCTTGACTTGTTATTTAATTGATAAGCCCGGACGAATATATAATTTATATGCTCTACTTGTTTTTGCATCATTCGGGGCGGTTGTGGAATTTTGGTGGCCTGCTGTTGCCATGGGTGTTCTGGTATGGCTGTATTATAAAAAAGAGCAGGGCGTTTTTCTGTTTCTGGCGTTACTTTCCTGCGCGGCGCTCGCGGTGATAAATCAGAACTTTTATGCTCTGCTGGCCGTGCCGGTGATCATCGTTGCAGGAGGGATAAGGATCAATGTTCCTCGCCTTAAATGGTTATTTTACGCCTTTTATCCGGTGCACCTTTATCTGATACTGGCCCTGAGAGCCTATCTGTCAAATCAGGGCTATCTGTTTTTCACTTAATGCCGTCAGCGGGATTATCGTACTGAATATGGTAAACCCTGCTGATGATGTGATTCCTGCAGCGTACAAACGTCCCATTCATTTTAAACGCCACATCTGCATTGTCATAAACGTCATCGATATCGTTAAGCCCACATACTTTACGGGCATCCCTTGCAGAAAAGCTGTCCACGTTTTGAGGAGTGTTGACCACTCTGTTTCCAGCCAGAAGCGCCGGATATGTATCTGCTGCCTGCCATACAGCCTTTTCCAGTAACATGCCAGTAAACCCAACCAACGCAACTACAATGCCTGTTCTGATAATTGTTTTAGCTTCCATGTTTAACTTAACCGGTAAAGTTTCTGTTAACGCAATGGTAACACCGCCTATGAGGACAGTACATGCGCAGCTGGAGCACTCCGGGCCTCTGCGACACGCACACGGCCAGCGGGGGACAGAACATGCGCAGCTGGAGCAC
>PPYF01370251.1_pt1 | contig 55701 bp, 48 predicted proteins | sample 1559871 | NCBI WGS metagenome assembly PPYF01 (sample SAMN08240021, study PRJNA423297) | Human gut metagenome, whole genome shotgun sequencing project.
GGAGGTGCATTCTACATCTTCCTCATTCAGTGTCAAGCGTTTATTTTCAAGGCTTTTCACTTTTTTTCTTCGTTCTCTCGACTAACTCACTTAGCTCGGTTTGCCGTGACAACGAGGGCGCATTATAGGGAGTTTTGTGAAGCTGGCAACACTTTTTTTGAGTTTTTTTACTGACCGTTGAATTTTCAATCAAATTGCACTTAAAGCGCCAGTTTTCTGAGCGATTCAAAGCCAAAACCCGCTAAAACAGGTTTTAATAATTCGCTATTCTCATCTTCTTTTAAGCAATAAGCGAAGTTAATTTCATTTGAACCCTTTATTTTCGCTTGATTTACGACTAACCACGCAGTTCTTCGTGCAATTGCAGCGCCAGAATCGATAATTCGGGTACCATCAGGTAAAACAGAAAGAAGTTCATCAGCTAATAAAGGGAAATGAGTACAACCTAATACCACAGTATCCGGTGGCTCTTTCATTTTTAGCCAAGGTGTAAGGATTTTACGTAGCTCATCTAAAGAAACGGCTTCACCATGAAGTTTTCTCTCAGCCAATTCCACCAGCTCAGCCGAACCTAAAGAGTGAACTTTGCAATCAGTCGCAAAGCGTTCAATAAGTTCATGTGTATAAGGACGTTTAACTGTTGCTCTTGTTGCTAATAATCCAACCACGCCATTACATGTTAATTTAGCTGCCGGTTTAATAGCAGGTACAACGCCCACAATAGGAATATCAGTAAACTTGGCACGTAAAGCAGGGAGGCTCACTGTGCTTGCTGTATTACAAGCAATAACAATGGTCGCGAGATCATGTTTTTCAGCAACCGCGCTAACTATTCGAACAACACGGTCAATAATGAAGTCTTGTGATTTCTCACCATAAGGGAAAGCTTCATTATCGAAAACATAGATATAGTGAGCATCCGGTAATTTTTCACGGATCTCACGATAAACAGATAAACCGCCAACCCCTGAATCAAAAACCAATACAGTAGGGTTAGCGGTAAGTTGTGCATCAGAAGTTGTAGCTTCCTGTGAGGAAGTATTCACGTCCTGGCGTGCGATAGCCATAAGCTGTCTCATAATCTTTATCAAACAGGTTGGCTATTCTACCACGAATTGAGAGATGTGATGTAATAGGATATGAAGCAGTTAAATCCCAAATACTCACACCACCTAAAGAAACATTCTCATAAGTCCCATAATCTTTATCTGTCCGTTGACCGATATATTGGTAAGTCACCCCCATATCGAGTTTCTCGACTTGCCAATCAAGCTGATATTTCAGTTGTTGACGAGCGCGACGATCAAGACGTTGATGCGTTTCTTTATTTCTTGCATCTATATATTGAAGGTTAAAGGTGTGATGAAAAATCCACGTATCCATTTCACCCGTAAATTCCACACCTTTAATTAAGGCCTTACCAACATTGTAGTTACGGTATGGATAACTCGATTCACCTTGGATCAAAGAATTTACATCATTACGATACGCAGTTAATCGCCACGCTAAAGGCCCCGTTAATCCTTCAAAGCCCCCTTCCCACTGTTTACTCTTTTCAGGTTGTAAGTCTGGATTACTTCCCCACTCACTATAAAGTTGCATCAGTGTCGGTGCTTTAAATGCCGTACCATAACCACCAATCACACGATAACCCTCAACAAATTCCCAACCTAGGTTAGTTTGCCAAGTCGTATGCCAGCCATATTCAGAGTGTTTGTCCGAGCGTACTGATGCTTCAGCAATAATATCGCCTAACTTTTGCTGTCCAGTTAGGTACAAACCTGTATTGTCGAAGTGTTCTTTATTAGGAAATCCACTAGAGCCAGCTTTAATAGATTGACGTTGCCAATCGACACCACCACCGATACTGCCATTGCCTAATAAAAGGTGATTTCCCCACTGCACATTATATTGTTCAGAGTTGGTAAAACGGCTTCCTTTACCATAGCGGCCGTAACGAGGATCATAGTCATAATCTTTGGTGTAGTTATAGCTGGTATTTAAAGAAGAAGAGTAATTATCACGATGAAACTTCACACCACCATCATAGGTGCGGCTATATAATGATCTAGTATCAACAAGACTATCGATAATACCTGTATTAGCCCCCGTAATAGGATCATAAATAAAATTAGGAAAAGCATCATAAGCCGTGCGATTATCAAAACCATAAGCACGTGCATATAAAGAAACATCATCGTTAATATTGTGATTAACCCCTAGCCATAATGACTTGTTCATAAAGCCATCACGATCAGGTTGTGGATGTCCACCAGTATTTCCATTCGCTTCGACATCATAACCTTTGGTATAGAGATAACTGCCAGCGGCTGTTAATGTGGTTTTATCACCGACTTTTTGTTTTATCGAGCCATCATATTCTTGATAACCATGAGAACCCATTGTGGCATTAAGTGTTCCTCCTTCCGTTTTTCTTTCTGTGAGGATATTAATCACGCCACCAATCGCATCAGAACCATAAACAGAAGAACGAGGCCCTCTTATATATTCAATACGTTGAACAAGAGAAAGAGGAATTTGGCTGATATCAGAACTACCAGACACATTCGCCTGATTTAAACGCACACCATCCACTAAAATAAGAACATGACGAGATTCCGCTCCACGTACATAAATAGAGCTCATCTGCCCTATTCCACCGTTTTGCCCCACATCAATACCCGGCATTCTGCGTAATACATCAATTACACTGTTACTCTGCCAACGTTCGATTTGTTCACGTTCAACAACGGTTATCGGCGCTAAAATAGAAGAGTTAGGCTCTTGAAAGCGGTTTGCTGTCACGCTTAACGTATCACTGTTATTTGCAAACGCACCAAAACTGCCCGCCATAACACTCAAAGCCACACTGGAAATGAAAAAAACTTTTTTATTATTCATGAAAATCTGCATCCAACAGAATAAGTAGCAGGATGCCGCCAAAATTAAATAAAACGCGTATTTAATTTAAGATGCGACAGGTCTTCGGCAGGTCTTCGGACTTTAGGTTAAAGAAACAAATTTATGTCTTTAAGATAATGACTTCCCACTGCACTTATATAAGTGCTTTGCAGTGTCTTTTATTATCCTTGATCCTATTACCGCTGCGCGTCAGTTCTGGCTTTGCACCAGATTCCCTTTTAACTCCTATTAGGAGACCGAATAACTATGCTACGATTTCAAATCCACTGAGTCCAGAAATTGAACATGAAGAATACTGGACATCTTCATGAGGATCTCTACAATTTCGCTCGCTTAACTTTATTACTGCCAAAAAAAGGCGAGATACCATGCAGAATTCATTACCAACGCAAACATATCAGTCTCAACTGAATGAAAAAACACAACGTCTACAAACAATGATGGCTCCTTTTAATGCGCCTGAAGCAGAGGTTTTTTCATCACCAGAACAGCATTATCGTATGCGTGCGGAATTCCGTATCTGGCATGAAGAAGATTCTCTCTATCATATTATGTTTGACCAAGAGACTAAGCAGCGTATTCGTGTTGACCAATTCCCCGTTGCCAGCCAGCTTATTAATAAAATGATGGTTGCCTTGTTGGCAGAAATAAAAGATAAACCAACACTCAGAAAGAAACTGTTTCAGATTGATTATCTTTCTACGTTGAGTAATAAAATTATTGTTTCCCTGCTTTATCACAAGAAAATTGATGAAACTTGGCAGCAAGAAGCAATAGCATTACGCCAATCATTAATTGCTCAAGGTTTTGATGTTCAATTAATTGGTCGAGCTTATAAAACAAAAATTATGCTCGATAATGATTTTATTGATGAAGTGTTACCAGTGGCAGGTAAAGAGATGATTTATCGCCAAGTTGAAAATAGCTTCACGCAACCTAATGCACAGGTCAATATTAAGATGTTGGAATGGGCATTAAAGGCAACAGAAAATGCAAAAGGCGATCTGCTTGAACTGTATTGCGGCAACGGTAACTTTTCATTAGCGCTTGCGCGTAATTTTGAGCGAGTACTGGCAACAGAAATTGCAAAACCGTCTGTTCATGCAGCCCAATACAATATTGCAATGAATCACATTGATAATGTGAAAATTATTCGCATGTCAGCGGAAGATTTTACGCAAGCAATGAATGGTGTAAGAGAATTTAAACGCTTAGAAGGGATTAATTTAAAAGATTACCAATGTGAAACCATTTTTGTTGACCCGCCTCGCAGTGGTTTAGATGAGAAAACTGTAGAATTGGTTAAAACTTACCCTAGCATTTTATACATTTCTTGTAATCCAGAAACACTGTGCGAAAATCTAGAAACTCTAATTAAAACACATAAAATCAGCAAATTAGCATTATTCGATCAATTCCCCTACACCCACCATATGGAATGTGGCGTATTATTAGAAAAAAGATAATCGCTTATTTCTCACGTTAGAATAGAAAACCTTTCAATAACGCCAATAAAAACAAAAACACCAGCAAGATAACTTGCTGGTGTCAAAATTTCGCTGTGTTTACAACAAAGAGAGGAGTACAGGCTAGTACTGTTCTGCTCGTGATGCTTTTTCAGCTTCTTCTGCCTGTATACGTAAGCGTTGACGCTGTTTGAATTGACGATAAATCCACAATGCAACGATAACGATACAAACTGAAGAGAAGAAATTTGAACCCCATTCAGGGTTAACGGTTCTGGTGTAAGCGTTATAACCGAATAAGCCTAATAAAAAGAATGAAAAAATCAGCTTAGGCATACCATCGGTCATGGGTTGATTTAAGTAGCGCTGATATAAACAGTAAACTGCCAAAATTAAACTGATGAGTGGGAAAACTGACCACGTCTCAATAAACGGGTTAAAAAGGCTTGAATAAGTACCATGTAAAGCGACACCAATGACTGTGGCAAGTAATAGCGTGCTTTTTTCACAGCGATTTTGTTCCATCATTTGTCTCCTTTCTGATGCGTTTTTTTCTTTATCTCTGGGTTATCTTGTAGAGGTATTTGCGTTTCTTGCTCACGTCGATACCAATAATAGGCACCTTTAGCAATCATTCGCAGTTGTATAACTAATCTTTCTTCTAATTGTTGACGCTTTTCAATATCGATATCCAGTGCTTCTGCGCCTGCACTAAATACAATAGTGACCATTGCTTCAGATTGCATTTCTGTAAAATAACGTGGCATATGGCTTTCTTGCTCAAGATAGTCTGCCAGTTCTGCAATAAAATGTTGGATCTCTCGTGCGACAGCCGCACGAAATTCAGCTGAAGTCCCAGAACGTTCACGAAGTAATAATCGAAACGCATTAGGATTATTACCAATGAATTCCATAAAAGTTGCTACTGATGTTCTGATAACACTGCCACCTTTCGCAATGCGTTGACGTGCTTGGCGCATTAATTGACGTAACATCAATCCACTTTCATCAACCATGGTGAGCCCAAGTTCATCCACATCTTTAAAATGACGATAAAATGAGGTGGGTGCAATACCAGCTTCTCTAGCCACTTCTCGTAAACTTAGACTTGTAAAGCTACGCTCGGCACTGAGTTGGCTAAAAGCAGCTTCAATTAAAGAGCGACGGGTTTTTTCTTTTTGTTTAGCTCTGATGCCAATATTATTACTCACAGAAATCCTGATAATCCTAATTTGGTTTATACCCAATATATCAAACTTTGTTAAAAAAGCAGTGCGTACAATCATCTCTCAAGACACATTCTCATAAAAACTCAACAAAGTGTGACTAATGCCCTTAATGTCAGTTGGGCTATTATTCATTCTAATGTTAATATAGCGTTGTCGGTTTGTATAAAACAGGTCTTTTCCTATGCAACATTCTCATTTCGATGCAATTGTGATCGGTTCAGGTCCTGGTGGTGAAGGCGCGGCCATGGGGCTTGTTAAACAAGGAAAGCGCGTCGCAGTTATAGAACGTTATAACAAAGTCGGTGGGGGCTGTACTCACTGGGGAACCATTCCTTCAAAAGCCCTACGTCACGCAGTAAGTCGTATCATAGAATTTAATCAAAACCCGCTTTACAGTGACCAATCTCGCCTTATTAACTCCTCTTTCTCTCAAATACTTCGTCAAGCCAGTACCGTAATTAGTCAGCAGACTAAAATGCGTCAAGGTTTTTACGAGCGTAATAATTGTACGATGTATTCGGGTGAAGCTGCATTTATTGACGAGCACAGGATCAGCGTGCGTTATCCTGATGGTACTTGCGATATTCTTTCAGCTGATAATTTTATTATTGCAACAGGCTCACGTCCTTATTGCCCGCCAGATGTCGATTTCTCTCATTCTCGTATTTATAACAGTGACACTATTCTCGATTTAGAGCATGAGCCTCACCATGTCATTATTTATGGTGCTGGTGTCATTGGTTGTGAATATGCCTCTATTTTCAGAGGATTAAGAGTAAAAGTAGACTTAATTAATACTCGTGATCACCTATTGTCTTTCCTTGATCAAGAGATGTCTGATGCACTTTCTTATCACTTCTGGAATAACGGTATTGTTATTCGTCATAATGAAGAATATGAAAGCATTGAAGGTGTCGATGATGGTGTTATTGTTCATCTAAAATCAGGTAAAAAAGTCAAAGCAGATTGCCTACTTTATGCGAATGGTCGAACAGGAAATACTGACACACTGGGCTTAGAAAACGTGGGTATTAAAACAGATAGTCGTGGACAAGTTTCTGTTAATGCTCATTACCAAACCAGTTGTGAACACATTTATGCGGTCGGTGATGTCATTGGTTATCCAAGTCTAGCTTCTGCCGCCTATGATCAAGGTCGAATTGCGGCTTTGGCAATTACCACTGGAAAATCAGAAACACATTTAATCGAAGATATTCCAACTGGGATCTATACCATTCCTGAAATTAGTTCTGTTGGTAAAACAGAGCAACAACTCACTGCAATGAAAATTCCTTATGAAGTGGGACGTTCTCAATTTAAACATCTGGCAAGAGCACAAATTGCAGGTATGAATGTCGGGAGTTTGAAAATTCTCTTCCACCGTGAAACCAAGCAAATTTTAGGTATTCACTGCTTCGGTGAGCGTGCCGCTGAAATTATTCATATCGGTCAAGCGATTATGGAGCAAAAAGGTGAAGGCAATACTATCGAATATTTCGTTAATACTACCTTCAACTATCCAACAATGGCAGAAGCCTATCGTGTTGCCGCACTTAATGGTTTAAACCGCTTATTTTAATGCACTCTGTTTTTCTGCATAAAATGCGGTCATATGTTCACGGATTGTCTCTGCTAACTGTTCATAACGATTACGCAAAGGCGATCCGGGACGATAAACCAAAATAATAGAACGTGATGGATTGGGATCAGTACATTCTAGATAACAAACCCCATCACGTTTTTGTTCTTGAGGTACCGATAAATCAGGTAATAAGGTTATTCCACTACCAGCAGCGACCATATTACGCAGAGTCTCTAAACTCGTTGCTCTAAAATGAGTATCTTCTTTTGCACCCGCTTGGAAGCAGAATCCTAACGCTTGATCGCGTAAACAGTGCCCATCTTCTAACATTAATAAACGCTGACCCGCTAAGTCGCCCATCGGCACAGAGCCACGTTCATTCCACGGGTGTCCTTCATAAATTGCTAATTTCATTGGCTCTTCAAATAGGGGCACTTCAATAAACGGCGCACTCTCTTTTACCATTGCTAAAATTGCACAATCGAGTTTTCCGCTATCTAATTGAGCTAATAAGCTATGAGTTTGTGCTTCATGAAGATACATCTCTAACTTAGGGTAGTTTTTATGTAATTCAGGAATGATATGAGGCAATAAATAAGGGCCAACAGTAGGGATAAGCCCAATATGTAAAGGCCCTGCCATACTTTCGCCTTGCAATGAAGCCATTTCTTGTAGCACTTTGACTTCACGTAAAACGGTTTTCGCTTGATCCACCAGCAACAAACCTTGTTGAGTAAACAGAACCTTACGGCTAGTTCTTTCAAGCAACATCACACCAAGTTCATCTTCAAGTTTACGAATTTGACCACTTAATGTTGGCTGACTCACATGGCAAGAATCTGCCGCACGACGAAAATGTTTATGCTCAGCTAGAGCCACCAGATATTCCAAGTCACGGATATTCATTGCAGATCCCACATTTATTGCTGATAGTTAATGTCTATAGATAATATAGTAACTGATAAATTTTTCTATCAGTCGAATGTTATTCTGTCTCTCTTTTTCGATATTATCGGCAATTTAAAATAAAAGAACAGAGTGAGATCCACCCTGTTCTTTTTGAATAACAGTAAGTTGTCTTAGATAAACGCTTTGCTTATTTATCCATATTTAAGACTTCTTTGGCTTTGACTATCGCATAAGCGACCTGTTTTTGAGAAACGCCCCCTTTTGCAAGACGTTTATCTAAACAAGATTGAAGCGATAAAATATCGTACACATCAATCATAATTTTACTATTAAACATCTGTAATTCAGAAAGAGGAAGCTCTTCAATCGCTTTACCTTGCTCAATGGCGCAAACCACCACTTCACCTACAATATGGTGAGCTTCACGAAATGGCACACCTTTCGCAACAAGATAATCGGCCAATTCAGTGGCATTAGCATAACCTTGCTTCGCGGCTTCTTCACAACGAGGGCGACGGATTTGGATCCCATCAAGAACAAGCGTTGCCATGTGCAAACAATCAGACCATGTATCGATAGCGTCAAACAGCCCTTCTTTATCTTCTTGCATATCTTTATTGTAAGCGAGAGGCAGACCTTTTAAGGTCATCATCATGCCCGTTAATGCACCTTGCACTCGTCCACATTTTCCACGGATAAGCTCAAGTGCATCTGGGTTTTTCTTTTGTGGCATTAATGATGAGCCAGAAGTTACCTTGTCTGATAATTCAATAAAACCCGCTTCACCACTATTAAAGAAAATAAGATCTTCTGCAAAACGCGATAAATGCACCATACCAATGGCCGCAGAAGATAATAGCTCTAAGACATGATCACGATCGGAGACACTGTCTAAACTATTGTTGGTTGCACTCGCAAAACCCAGCCATCCAGCTAATTGTTCACGATCGATATCATAAGCCGTACCTGCCAGCGCGCCACATCCTAATGGGCTGACATCTAAACGCTTCAACGCATCAGCTAAACGGCTTTCATCTCTAGCTAGCATTTCATTGTATGCTAAACACCAATGTGCAAAAGTCACAGGCTGAGCACGCTGTAAATGGGTGTAACCAGGCATCACCGCATTTTGATTTTTTTCTGCGGTGATAACCAAGGCTTTTTGTAGCTCAACAATGGCTTGGCGTAGATGAATAACTTCTTCTTTACACCATAGTTTTAAGTCTGTTGCGACCTGATCATTACGACTACGACCCGTATGTAATTTTTTACCTAAATCACCCACTTTGGCAATAAGCTTACTTTCAACCCAGCTATGAATATCTTCTGCATCACTCTGCAAAATAGATTGCGGGTTTGCTGTTACTTCTTCCGATAATTCATTTAAAGCTTGCTCAAGTTGAGCTTGTTCATCTTGCGACAATACGCCAACTGTGACTAACGCTTTAGACCAAGCTACTGAGCCAAAGATATCCTGTTGTGCCAGTCGAAAATCAAACCGCAGTGAATCATTGAATTGTTTAAACCGTTGATCAGCTTCCTGACTAAAACGTCCACCCCAGAGTGCCATAATCGCTTCCTGTATTTATTCTGTGTAATAAAAGAGTGAGAGTGATGCCTTATATACTTATATAGATATATAGCATCACTCTATTGTTTAACCTTATTTCTTACTCAATGCACGGATACGTGATGGTAAGGAATATAAACGGATAAACCCTTCAGCATGGCTGTGATCGTAAACTTCATCTTCACCAAAGGTTGCAAACTCTTCAGAATACAGACTGTTATCTGATTTCTTCTGAATAGCATTAACATGACCTTTATACAGCTCTAATACCACTTCACCATTCACATCTTTTGCCAGTGACTCTGCCGCCGCTTGCAGTGAAGCGCGAATTGGCGTGAACCAACGACCGTCATAAGCCACATAAGACATCTCTAAGCCTAGCTGTTGACGCCATTTAAAAGCATCTCTATCGAGTACAAGTTGCTCAACACCACGCAGAGCCGCCATCATGATAGTGCCCCCCGGAGTTTCATAGCAGCCACGAGATTTCATTCCCACTAAACGGTTTTCAACAATATCAATACGGCCAATACCATGTTTAACGCCTAATGCATTTAAGGTATCTAAACATTCAAAAGGTGATTGTGTTTTGCCGTTCACGGCAACAACTTCACCTGCTTTTACGGTGACAGTAACGAGTTCAGGTGTTTCTGGTGCTTTCTTCGGATCAACCGTCCATGCCCAACAATCTTCGTTTGAGGCATTCCACGGGCTTTCTAATACACCACCTTCTGTTGAGATATGCCATGCGTTTTCGTCACGGCTATAAATTTTCTCAAGCGTTGCTGTGGTTGGGATATTACGAACTTTCAGATAATCCAATAGCGCTTCACGAGAACGTAAATCCCACTCTCTCCAAGGCGCGACCACTTTAAGTTGTGGAGCAAGTGCCGCATAAGTACTTTCGAAACGAACCTGATCGTTACCTTTACCTGTTGCACCATGAGCAACTGCATCAGCCCCTAATTTTAAGGCTAGTTCAACTTGCGCTTTAGCGATAACAGGACGTGCCATTGAAGTACCTAATAAGTAGCTACCTTCATATAACGCGCCTGTTTTTAATACTGGGTAAACATAGTCTTTGATAAACTCTTCGCGTAAATCGACGATATGACACTCAGAAGCACCTGATGCTAAGGCCTTTTGTTCCACACCCACTAAATCATCACGGCTTTGACCCACATCCGCGACAAAAGCGATAACTTCACAGTTATCATAATGTTCTTTTAGCCAAGGAATGATTGCTGATGTATCAAGTCCGCCAGAGTACGCCAGTACGATTTTTTTTATACCTTTAGTCATAGTGATAACCTTCAATTCCTAATTTGTTTAAATTCTGCCAACGAGCAAATAGCGATAAGGTTTCTAGAAAGATTTTTAAGCTAAAATACGGGTTCCGACTGCAACACCATTAAACAGAGCCGTTAGTTTTTCAGCATGGCGCCAACTTGCGATTTCAACTGGTCGCCCTAATGTTTTAGCCGCCTCCAATGCCGCGTTTACTTTCACAATCATGCCGTCAGTGATAATGCCTTGGTCGATTAACGTCTGTGCTTTTTCTGCTGACATCTCAGCTATCTTCTGGCCTTTACCATCTAAAATGCCACTGACGTCTGAAAGCAACACTAAATCAGCACCTAACGTTTCAGCGATAGCGGTTGCCGCTTGATCAGCATTCACATTCATCAGTTCACCTTTTTCAGTCATACCGATAGAACTGATAATAGGTAGATAGCCAGCACCCAATAATAAATTGAGTAAATCAGGAGAGCCGGGATTTGCATTTCCTACATGGCCTAGCTCTTCATTGATTTGAGTGACTTTCGCTAATTGTCCATCACCCAAAGAAAGCCCCACACCATTAAGCCCAAACTTAGTTGCCCACGATAACAAGGTTTTATTGGCACTTCCGGCAAGTGCCCCTGTGATGATGTCTATCTGATCAGCTGGTGTGACACGAAGACCCTGCTTTTTCACCACAGGCAATTGCAATTTACCCATCAACTCATCCACCAAACAGCCACCACCATGTACGATGACTAAGGGGCGAGAATGTGTTGAACGATACTGTTGTAATGCAGTGAAAAACCGCGTTAACGCTTCTTCATTATCAAGGAGCACACCACCCAGTTTGATAATTAATGGTTCCATGAAACTTCCCTACTCATTATTTAAATAAGTGATTCGGTTTCAGCGAAACCAAACCGAATGTTCATACATTGCACCGCTTGTGCAGCAGCCCCTTTCAACAAGTTATCTTCAACACCGACCACAATCAGATGTTCACCTTGTTGAGCAAATCCGATATCACAGAATGCGGTTCCTACAACGGCTTTTAATGCAGGTAACCCTTTTTCATAAACACGCACTAATGGTTTATCTTGATAAGCATCTTCAAAGGCTTGTCTTACATCCTCTTGTGTCACACCCACTTTTAACTTACAGGTGATAGTGGCTAAGATCCCTCTGGCAAAATTACCCAGATGAGGTGTAAAAATGACATCAATACCAAGATGTGTTGCAATTTCAGGTTGATGGCGATGCGTAAACACGCCATAAGGTTGCAAGCTCACTTCGCAAAAACTGCTAGTTAAAGAGGCTTTTCTACCCGCACCACTCACACCGCTGGTGGCATTAATCACTGGCCACTGTGCTGTATCTAAAAGTCCCGCTTCCACAAGCGGTTTTAGCGACAACTGAGACACCGTTGGATAACAACCCGGCACTGCAATTAATTGAGCCTGACTAATAATGTCGGCATTCCATTCAGCTAACCCATAAACTGCCTGTGATAACCAATCAGTATTCTTATGCTCGAATCCATAGTATTGTTGATAAAAATGCTTGTTTTGTACTCGATAGGCGCCAGATAAGTCGAACACCACGCAACCTTGCTCTAGAAAAATAGGGGCAATGTCATGGCTGACTTCATGTGCTGTTGCTAAAAAAACGATATCAATATTTTCAACGGCTTTAACCACATCAACCATCGGCTCTAGTGGGAGATCTACTAAACCACGATATTGTGGATGAAGTTCGGAAAAGCACTTTCCTGCATCTGCACTTTGAGCTGATACCATCAGTCTGCTCAAATTCACATGAGGATGCTGCTGAAGATAGGCGGCTAATTCAGCGCCAGTGTAACCACTTGCTCCTACAATCAGAGTATTTAACATGTCATTCTTACCTTGTACTATGAACACAAACCGATTAATGTATTTTTATTCAAAAAAAGTGCATGAATATTGATACTATTATGAAGAAAGGCTGTCAACAGTGAATATTAAATTACCTACATTTATTGAGATTTATCGTCAATTAATTGCAACTCCCTCTATCAGTGCAACAGACGCTAAAAACGATCAAAGCAACGAAGCATTGATTAACTTGCTTGCTAATTGGTTGGAAACACTAGGTTTTTCAATTGAAATTCAACCTGTACCCGAAACTCGAGGTAAATTTAACCTTCTGGCAACATTAGGATCGGGAAAAGGCGGGTTATTACTTTGCGGTCATACTGACACTGTGCCGTTTGATGAAGGCCGTTGGACGCAAGATCCTTTTACGCTGACAGAAAAAGAAAATAAGTTATACGGTTTAGGTACAGCGGATATGAAAGGCTTTTTTGCCTTTATTCTTGACGCATTACGTGACGTGGATACTAAAACACTAACGCATCCACTTTATATACTTGCTACCGCTGATGAAGAAACCTCTATGGCAGGGGCGCGTTATTTTGCTGCTAATACAGCAATCCGCCCTGATTTTGCCATTATTGGCGAACCTACATCGTTAAAACCTATTCGTGCTCATAAAGGGCATTTATCAAATGCAATACGTATTACTGGGCAATCAGGACACTCTAGTGATCCAGAAAAAGGGGTGAATGCGATAGAACTGATGCATGAATCTATTACTCACCTTAGTACACTGCGCGATACGCTAAAAACTCGCTATAACAATCCTGCGTTTGTTATCCCTTATCCAACAATGAATTTTGGTTATATTAATGGCGGTGATGCAGCAAATAGAATTTGTGCTTGCTGTGAATTACATATGGATATTCGCCCATTACCGGGATTAACACTGCAAGACTTAGATGATTTACTTCACGAAACATTAGCGCCCGTCAAAGCACGTTGGCCGGGTCGTTTAAGTGTTGAGGCGTTACACGATCCTATTCCGGGTTATGAGTGCCCAACCGATCATAAAATGGTTGCCGTGATCGAAAAACTATTAGGTGAGAAAGCGCAAACTGTAAATTACTGTACTGAAGCGCCGTTTATTCAAGATCTCTGCCCTACCTTAGTTTTAGGCCCAGGTTCTATTGAGCAAGCACACCAACCTGATGAATTTATTGATATGGCATTTATTGAGCCAACTCGTGAATTAATGGGGCAATTAATTGAAAACTTCTGTTTAACAGAGAAAGCCCAATAATAAAAGTTGATAGGGTCTAATTTATACTCTAAATAATTCGAGTTGCAGGTAGGCGACAAGTGAAGATAGGCGAGGAGCATAGATAAACTATGTGACTCGACTAGCTGAGCGTAGTCAACCCCCCTGCAACTTGAAGTATGACGAGTATAGTTTAGCGACTAGCGTAACCAATTAGTCTTGGCAAGTTGAACAATCTCATCACCGCGACCATTGATAATCGCTTTCATCATATACAGGCTAAACCCTTTTGCTTGTTCAAACTTCACTTCAGGAGGCATTGAAAGCTCTTGTTTTGCGGTTACCACATCCACAATCACAGGGCCATCATGTTCAAAGGCTTCTTTAAGTGCATTATCTAGATCTTCACCTTTTTCTACTCGAATGCCTTTGATACCAGATGCATTCGCAATAGCCGCGAAATCAGGATTATGTAAATCCGTACCATCGGTTAAATAACCACCCGCTTTCATCTCCATCGCGACAAAGCCTAATACACTGTTATTAAAAATAATCACTTTGACGGGTAAATTCATTTGAGCTAATGAGATAAAATCACCCATTAGCATGGTAAATCCACCATCACCACACATTGCCACAACTTGACGCTTTCTATCTAACGCCTGTGCACCAATGGCTTGAGCCATCGCATTTGCCATAGAGCCGTGATTAAACGAGCCCAGTAAACGACGTTTTCCATTCATACCCACATAACGTGCTGCCCATACTGTTGGTGTCCCTACGTCACAAGTAAAAATAGCATCATCATTTGCCAGTTCACTTAATCGACGAGCCAAATATTGTGGATGAATAAGCTCACGTTCACTTGGTTGTGCAAGTGCATCCAGATCTTCTCGTGCTTTAGCATAATGTTTCAGTGAAGCATCAAGATGAGTGGTATCTGTTTTCTCTTTTAAACGAGGCTGTATCGCATTGAGTGTGGCTTTAATATCGCCAATCATCGCCATATCGACATGGCAATGCGAACCAAGGCTACTTGGATTAATATCAATTTGAATAATATTGGCTTTTGATGGATAAAATGCACGATAAGGGAATTGCGTACCTAATAACACTAACGTATCAGCATTTTCCATCGCATGATAACCCGATGAAAAACCAATTAATCCTGTCATTCCTACACTATAGGGATTTTTCCACTCAATGTACTCTTTCCCTCGCAATGCGTGTACAACAGGGGCTTTTAATGTTTGAGCCAGTTTAATCACTTCGTCGCGAGCTTGAGCACACCCAGCACCGCACATTAAAGTGATATTTTTTGCATTATTTAGCGCATCGGATAATTTTTCGATTTCGAAACGATTTGGCATGATGAGTGGAGATTGCAACGGATACCAGTTTTCATGCGCATCTTCTGGGGCTGGCTTTAGTGCAACATCTCCTGGTAAAACAACAACAGCGACTCCTTTTTTCAAAATAGCGGTTCGCATTGCAATGGCAAGCACTTGAGGGATCTGCTCTGGATTTGAGACTAATTCACAATAATGGCTACATTCGCGAAAAAGTTCTTGAGGATGTGTTTCTTGAAAGTAATTACTACCAATTTCAGCAGAAGGAATATGCGCAGCAATGGCTAACACTGGAACATGATTACGATGGCAATCAAAAAGCCCATTGATAAGATGTAAATTTCCTGGTCCACAAGAGCCAGCGCAAACCGCTAATTGACCATTAACTGCTGCTTCTGCTCCTGCGGCAAAAGCCGCGACTTCTTCATGACGGGTTCCCATCCACTCAATCGTTCCCATCTTTCGCAAGCTATCACTTAATCCATTGAGAGAATCGCCTGTCACGCCCCAAATACGTTTCACACCTGCATTATGGAGTACTTTAGCAATATAAGTTGCAACTGTTTGCTTACTCATGGTGATGTCTTTCCTCAGTTTTGGGTGAATTACGCCTCTGCGAGCTACACTTATCTCCTTCCCATATTCTGTTTCTCTTCCTCATCAGCTTGCAGAGAAAATTATCTTACTAACTCAAATATAAAGAATAACACCAATCACTATAATGTCACTGTGGGGATAAAATCAGCCCTCAAAAATACAAAAAATAAAATATCACTTCCAAATACATTCATTAAATTTATAATAACCGCATCAAATAAGAATACATCTCATTAATAACGTATTATTCTTTATTAAATTATAGACAATACTTTCTTATAGTATTATTTTAATAATTAAAATAATTTTTAATTATTGTTTTTCTCTTCACATCTTTATTAACAATTAAGCTGACTCATTTCAGCCTTACTCACTGTCTTTATTAAAAAATTTAACTTTCTCCTATTTGTTAATAAATTTATCACCATTGTATTATTTCATGCACCATGAAAAAGAGGTATGAAATAAACATGACATTGGTCACGCTACCTTTTGCTTTTTGTCCTCTAGAATAAAGCCTGATTATTTTTCAACGGAGATTAACGGATGGACAAAAGTAGAAGTCCGATAAAGGTTTTCTTTATTAGTATTCTTGCAGTCCTTTTCTTAATTTTTATTTCACAATATGTCATTGGTAAAAAAGAAATTAAGATTGGCATTGCGGTAATACCTATTTTACCAATGCTATTTGCTGTAATTATTGGTATGTGTATATCTGCTGGATTTACCCGTAAAAAAATTAAAGTATGGGGTAAATTATTCACAGAAAAAGAAGAAGGCTTCTGCGGTAAAATGGTAGGTTTCAGCCTACTTATTTTAGGTACGCAATATGCGGGAATGATTGTTCCTAATATTAAAATGATTTTAAGTGTCGGTATTCCTTTATTTGTTCAGGAACTCGGTAACTTATTACCAGTATTAATTGCGGTTCCATTAGCCATTAAATTTGGATTTGGTCGTCGTGCAATTGGTGCTTGTTCATCTATTAGCCGTGAACCGTCTATCGCTGTTATTCAAGGTAAATTTGGTACAGGCTCTCAAGAATATATTGGTGTATTAGCCATTTATTTATGTGGTTCTGTTATCGGTACTTTATGGTTTAGCGTATTAGGTAGTATTGCTCCATTAACTGGATTACATCCACTTGCTCTTGCAGCAGGCTCTGGTGTCGGTTCTGGTTCAATGTTAAGTGCTGCATCAGGTGCATTAATTAATGGTCTTGATGAAGCATTAGCACAGCAAGTATTAAGTGTTGCCGCTGCATCTAATTTATTATCTTCCGCATTAGGCGCGCTGTCATTAACCTATTTAGGTTTACCTCTTTCAGAAAAAATTTATAAAATTTTCACCAGAGGCAAAACTGCATGAAAAATATAATTATTGATATGAAGTTTGTATTCGTTGCTATTTTACTGGCAATGTTTACTCAAACATTAACATCAGGGATCGCTCTTTATGCAATGTGGGATAGCTTTATTGCTATGTCATTAGTGGTATTTATTTCACTCGTTGCAAAACATTATTTACCTTCATCTTTACCCACATTTGCTTATGCAACAATTATCGGGATACTTATTTGTTTACCCGAAACTCCGGTAAGAGATTTCTTTATTAGTTCTATTGGTAAAGTTTCTTTCTTATCTTGTTGTGTTCCTTTATTAGCATTTGCGGGTTTATCTGTTGGTGGTCAATTAGAAGAACTTAAGAAAATGTCATGGAAAGTTATTCTTATTTTCATGATTGTTTCAACTTGTTGTTTCTTTGGAGCATCAATCGTCGCGCAAATTGGATTTAGTATCCAGGGAGTTATCTAATGAATAATATTTATAATGTCAGTGAAAAACTCTTTCAATTAAATGACTTTAGTAAAAAAACACGACAAGACCTGCACAAAATACCTGAGCTATCAGGTGAAGAATATAAAACATCTAAATACTGTCGTGAATTAATGGAAAGTTTTGGTTATAAAATTAAAACTTTTGATGGATATACTGGCTTCACAGCAGACTTAATTGTTAATTCTGAATTTCCATTAATTGCTATCCGTGCTGATATGGACGGACTAGAAATGCCAGACTTAACCAATAATGAACACAGCTCAATTCACCAAGGTTGTGCGCATAACTGTGGCCACGATACCCATATGACCATGGCATTAACCAGTGCTAAGTATCTTGCCGAAAATAAAGAAGAGATGACGTCAAATGTCCGCTTTATTTTCCAAATGGCGGAAGAAGATATGCGTGTACCTGGCGCTGAAAAAATGGTGGAAATGGGTTGTATGGAAGGCGTTGATGAAACATACGCACTTCATAATGATGCCGCTATCGAAACAGGTTGTGTTCGCTTTAATGATGGTGTGATGTCGTCTTATGGTTCAGCATGGACATTAGATGTTTATGGTGTTTCTGCACATGGTTCAACACCACACAAAGGGTTAGATGCCATTCGTGAAGCAACACGCTTAATTGACTATATGGATTATGTTGTTGCGAAAAAGACGGATCCATTTAGCCCTGCGGTATTTGGTTGTGGCATGATCAATGGGGGAACAATCCCTAATGCATTAGCTGATCACGTACAAGCACGCGGTACTATCCGTTCTATGGATGAAAATACCGACCAAATACTGAAAGCCAGCTTCGACGAAATTGTTGCCCGCAGTACGGCTGGTGGATTTAAAACCACATTAAGCTATAGCGGATATCCAGCTGTTGTGAATCATCCAACTGCACATCAGCGTTTATTAGATGCGATGCGTAAATTCTTACCAGAAGAGAATATTGAATCAAACGGTAAGCCAATGACAGGCAGTGAAGACTTTAGCTATATGGTTAACGCCACGAAAGGTAAAGTGGGTGCCATGTTCTTCTTAGGAAGTGGTAATCAAGCGAAAGGGATTAATAATTACCTTCACGCCAATCCTTATTTTGTCGATGATGATTGTTTATTAGTGGGTGCTCAGATTTTTGTGAATATTCTGACTCGCTAATCTTTCTCTTGTTCTGCCTAAGCCCGTTATTGCTCCCGCAAAACGGGCTTTATTATTACTTCTATTCTGTCGCGATATTATTAATATTCACAGAGCGCAAATCAGGCAATCCCTGATAGACCTCTTTACTGTGCCATTGTGTTTCCCACTGCTCTGGCATCTGAATAATATTTCTATCAATATGGGGCGCATAGAGAGAAATAAACTCATGCATATAATCTTTCATATGGGTATGTTTACTGACACAAATATGGGTATAACTCGGTTGCACTAAGTGATCGATATTAATACATTTTAGTGCGCCACCATCTTCTGTCTCATCATATGAAGCAGCTGCAATAACGCCGATACCTAAATGTCGCTTAACATAGTATTTAATAATCTCTGTATCCGTCGCAGTTAACGCCACCTTAGGCTTAAGATTATTTTTATAAAATACCTTGTCTAATTTAGATCCTCTTGTAAAACCAAAAACATAAGTAATCAGTGGATACTCTGCCATCTGCTCGATGGTAACCAGTTCATCGTCTTTCAATAAAGCAAGAGGATGGTCATAAGGGACTAATAAACTACGAGTCCAGCGGTAACAAGGCAGTGTAATTAGATCTTCATAAAGGTGCATAGATTCTGTGGCAATCGCAAAATCCACATCGCCATTTTTAACCATTTCCGCTAATTGAGCTGGTGCGCCTTGATGAAAATGTAGAGAAATATTGGGGTAATAGCGACGAAAGTGATCAATCACATTCGGCAATGAATAACGAATTTGCGTATGCGTTGTCGCAATATGTAAATCGACTTTTTTATTACGATCTTCTTCCGCCACAATGCTTTTGATTCGGTCAACTTGCCCAAGAATATCACAAGCGATTTTATGGACTTCTTTACCCATCGGGCTTAATGCTAATAAGTTATTATTTTTACGTACAAACAGCGACACACTTAATTCATCTTCTAATATCTTTAGTTGCTTGCTGATTGTCGGTTGTGAGGTATAAAGTTTTTCGGCCGCATTAGTAATGTTGAAATTATTTTTCACGACTTCAACAAAGCTTTTCAGTTGATTAATGTTCATAGAGGTACCTGGGTTAATTTGCACAAATGCGCGGTTAATTATTAAATTTATAAGTTGTTATTCTAAATATGGGGAATGACGAGGCTATCTTTAATATCTCTGTCATGATATCCCGTCATACTATCTTGATGTAATCAATAATAAGAATAGCGAGATCTATTCTATTATCCACATTTTCATCTTCACTATTCGAAAGAATAATAAAGTAAAATAAGGCGTTATTATTTTCTATTTACCTTTCGGTATTTATATTATGCATAATGCTCATATAAATGCGTTAGCCTGTATCAAAAAATACGACAAATTAGATTAACCAATTGTTATTTATGATAAAAATTGATCTTGTTTTTTGATTTTTCTTTTCGATATTTTAAGTTTACTTAACGTAAATTTAAAACCTCTCACACTACAAATTTTACACAAAAGCAGAATTACGTTATGATAACGATCACATTTTAATACTAGAGGCTATGTTTTGTTATATCAAAACGACAAAGAAAACTTCCTAAAATCTTATTTAATCTCATCTATACTTAATAAATATTCTCTTATCTATTAGCTTAATACCACTATTTAAAATAGGTAGAAGTAAGCTGTTTTTTAGTGAATTTTTATTACTCACTCTTCTCGCTATCAAATAGTCACTTCATTTCTTTTAATTAATTGAATAACAAGAAATTACGAATACCTTAATAAAAGGTCACTTAATATGAAAATGAAGAAGAAAAGAAATAAACCATTACAAATCAATGATATAACAATTATTGATGATAGTAAGCTGAAAAAAGCCATTACCGCCGCGGCGTTAGGTAATGCCATGGAATGGTTCGACTTCGGTGTCTACGGCTTTCTCGCTTATGTTTTAGGTCAAGTGTTTTTCCCTGGCGCATCTCCAGGTGTGCAGATGATTGCAGCCCTTGCCACCTTCTCTGTACCTTTCCTTGTAAGACCATTAGGTGGCATTGTGTTTGGGATGCTAGGGGATAAATTTGGTCGTCAGAAAGTGTTATCTGTCACCATCATTATTATGGCGCTCAGTACGTTTGCCATTGGTCTGATCCCTGCTTATGAAACTATTGGGATCTGGGCTCCCGTTTTATTATTACTCGCTAAATTAGCACAAGGTTTCTCCATTGGTGGTGAATATTCAGGAGCGGCGATTTTCGTTGCTGAATACTCACCAGACCGTAAACGTGGATTTATGGGAAGCTGGTTAGACTTTGGTTCTATTGCTGGTTTTGTTATGGGTGCAGGTGTTGTTGTACTTATTTCAACGACCTTGGGTGAAGCCGCATTCCATGAATGGGGATGGCGTATCCCGTTCTTCTTAGCATTACCATTAGGTCTTATTGGCTTATATCTACGTCATGCTTTAGAAGAAACGCCAGCATTCCAACAACATGTTGATGAAATGAACAGCGATGACCGTAAATCTATCGAAAATCCACCTCGTATTTCATTACGCGAAATCGCCTCAAAATATTGGAAAAGTTTGACCGTCTGCGTGGGTTTAGTGATTGCCACTAACGTCACCTACTATATGTTATTAACGTATATGCCGAGTTATTTATCTCATAACTTAAACTATTCGGCAGATCACGGTGTTTTGATTATTATCGCGATTATGATAGGGATGTTATTTGTACAGCCTGTGATCGGCTTACTCAGTGATAAAATTGGCCGTAAACCGTTTGTTATCGGTGGTAGTATTGGGTTGTTTATTCTTGCTTACCCTGCGTTTATGATGATTAACAGTGATGAAATCGGTTTAATTTTCTTAGGATTATTAATTCTTGCGGTTCTACTCAACTGTTTTACTGGGGTAATGGCGTCTATTTTACCTGCCATATTCCCAACGCATATTCGTTATAGTGCATTAGCTATTGCATTTAATATTTCTGTATTAGTGGCAGGTGCAACACCAACGGCAGCGGCATGGTTAGTTGAAGCAACTGGTGACTTATATATGCCCGCTTATTATCTGATGATTGTCGCTGTTGTCGGTTTGATCACAGGGATTAAGATGATTGAAACCGCAAATAAACCTTTACGAGGTGCAACACCTGCGGCATCAGATAGATCAGAGGCAAAAGAAATTCTGTCTGAGCATTATGATAATATCGAGCAACGTGTTGAAGATATTGAAGCTGAAATTGAGGCATTACAGAAAAAACGCCAAGCGCTTATCGATCAACATCCTAAATTAGATTAAGAGAGGTCACATGCACCCGTCTTCTGTTCATTTGGTCTGGTTTCGTAATGATTTAAGAGTGACGGATAACAAAGCACTCTTTAACGCTTGCCAAGATAAACAAGCACAGGTGCATGCTCTTTTCACCGTAACGCCTGAACAATGGAAAGCCCACAATATGGCTTTGTCATGTCAGGCGTTCATTCATAATGCTTTGCTGGATCTTTCAATATCACTGGCAAAACTCAATATTCCACTGACAATCGTGATTAGCGATACTTATTCAAATGCAGCCGATAAAGTGGCTGAGTATTGCCAACAGCATCAAGCCACCGCCCTTTTTTTCAATCACCAATATGCCCTTAATGAACAACGCCGTGATGAAAAGGTCACTGAGTTACTGAAGAATAAGACAACCGTTTATGCTTATCATGACAATGTGTTTATTCCACCAGGTAATGTAGTTACCCAACAAGGGGAGATGTATAAGGTTTTTACTCCCTTTAGAAATGCATTCCTTCGGCTCTTTTTTTCACAAAATAACGCTTCGTTACCTATCCCAGAGATCAGGACACATCAAAAAGCGGTATCACCTTTAAAAGCACCACTATTTTCACTTGAAAATACAAGCTTGCCCTCTTTTATCTCTACTGAAGAAGAGGCACTTAAACGCTTAAAGCAATTCTGTTATGAAAGCGTCCCACATTATGCAAAATGGCGAGACATTCCCGCAGTTGATGGTACAAGTCGATTATCTCCCTATCTTTCGATTGGATTACTGTCTATTCGACAATGTTTTAATCGCCTTTATCAAACTGAACCTGATTTCTTAGAAAACAGCACATCAGGCGCATTTGTTTGGTTTAATGAACTTGTTTGGCGAGAGTTTTACCAACACTTAATTGTGGCAAATCCAAATTTATGCAAACACACTGCCTTTCAGCTTTGGACAGAGAAAATTAATTGGCGTAACAACCAAGATGAATTTAATGCTTGGACTCAAGGCTCAACGGGTTTCCCTATTATTGATGCTGCGATGCGACAGCTTAACCAAACAGGTTGGATGCATAATCGCTTACGTATGCTCACGGCGAGCTTTCTTATCAAAGACTTGTTAATTGATTGGCGTTGGGGTGAGCGTTATTTTATGTCACAACTGATTGATGGTGATTTCGCATCAAATAATGGGGGTTGGCAGTGGGCTGCATCAACAGGAACTGATGCCGTACCTTATTTTCGAATTTTTAATCCTACCACTCAAGGTCGTAAGTTCGATCCTGATGGTGAATTTATCCGCCATTGGCTTCCTGAACTCGCCAATGTGCCGAGCCGATATATTCATACACCTCACGAATGGGCAGCAAAAACCAATAATTCTCTCGATTACCCATTACCCATAGTTGATCACGCAAAAGCACGAATAAGAGCTATTGAGTCTTATGAAGAAGCAAAAAAATAAAACCAATATCAGAGATAAGAGATAAAAAACAAAAAACAGCGCTATTATTAAGCGCTGTTTTTATTTCTAAATACGGATGCCTCTAGCCTGTATTACGCATACCTGCCGCAATACCTGCAATAGTGACCATTAGTGCCTGTTCAATACGAGGATCCGACTCGCTATGTGTGCGAGAACGCTGTAACAACTCGGCCTGAAGTACGTTTAATGGATCGGTATAGACATTACGTAGTGCGATAGATTCTGCAACCCAAGGTAAATCTGCCATTAAGTGCTCATCTTTTGAAATCGCCAAAACACTCTTAATATCATCAGAAAGTTGCTGACGTAATTTAGATCCTAGTGGCCATAAACGCTCTTCAACTAAACGTTGATCGTAATATTCCGCTAACCATAAATCCGCTTTAGCATAGACCATTTCCAACATCGCAATACGTGTATTAAAGAACGGCCAGTTCTCACACATATCGTCTAATACCGCTTGTTTCCCGCCATCAATTTCATGCTGTAATGCGGCACCAGCCCCCAACCAAGCAGGTAACATTAAGCGGTTTTGAGTCCATGCGAAGATCCACGGAATAGCACGCAAAGTTTCAACACCACCAGTAGGGCGACGTTTTGCAGGACGTGAACCTAATGGTAATTTACCCAACTCGCCTTCTGGAGTTGCAGCTCTAAAGTAAGGAACAAAGTCTTCTTGCCCTCGCACATAGTCACGATACATTGCACAAGAAACATCAGACAAGGAATCCATTACCTCAATCCAAGGCGCTTTTGGCTCTGGTGGTGGCAATAAATTGGCTTCTAAGATTGCACCAGCATAGTGAGCAAGGCTACTGATTGTGACTTGTGGTAATCCGAACTTAAAGCGGATCATTTCGCCTTGTTCCGTTACACGCAGACCGCCTTTTAAACTTCCTGGTGGTTGAGAAAGTAATGCCGCATGTGCTGGCGCACCGCCACGACCAATCGTACCGCCACGTCCATGGAATAGTGTTAATGTCACACCTGATTTTTCACAGAGTTTAATTAATGCATCTTGAGCACGATATTGCGCCCATGATGCCGCCATCACACCCGCATCTTTTGCAGAGTCTGAATAGCCAATCATCACCATTTGTTTGTCATCGATTAAATCGCGATACCAAGGAATATCAAACAAACGGGTCATTACGCTTTCAGCATTATTTAAGTCATCAAGCGTTTCAAATAAAGGAGCAACAGGTAATCGAATATTCGCACCCGCTTCTTTCAGTAATAGTTTTACCGCTAATACATCAGAAGGCACTTTTGCCATTGAAATCACATAAGAGGCAATAGAATCTTTAGGTGACTGAGCAATGACACGACAAGTCTCAAAGACTTCTTGAGTCGCTGCGCTTGGTTGCCAATTTGTCGGGATCAATGGGCGTTTAGAATTTAATTCTTCAAGTAAGAAAGTTTGTTTTTGCTCTTCAGACCAATTTGCATAATCACCAAGCTCTAAATATTGTGTTAATTCAGAGAGTGCTTCAGTGTGATTGGTGCTTTCTTGGCGAATATCCAGTTTTACCAGTTGTAAGCCAAAACAACGAATACGGCGTAATGTATCTAACAGTTGCCCATTGGCAATAATACGCATACCACATTGAGTTAATGATTGATAACACGCGTATAACGGCGCCCAAAGTTCTTCATTATCAATCAATAAGCCTTCTGGCGGTAACGACTGCAACCCTTTAATGCGTTGCTCTAGATAATCGCGAGTCACTTGTAAGCGTGTACGCAATTGTTTAGCAATTTCACGATAAGGCTCTGCAACTTCAGCACCACCCGCTAATTCACGCAGTTCAGGTGTACTTTCTGTCATTGAAAGTTCTGAAACAAGGACTTGAATATCATTTAAGAATAAATCAGCGGCTTTCCAGCGGCTTAATAGTAAAGCATGGCGTGTGATTTCAGCCGTCACATTTGGGTTACCATCACGATCTCCACCCATCCATGAGGTAAAACGAATAGGAGAAGCTTCTACTGGTAAGTTGTAATCAATGGACTCTCTAAGCTGCTCATTAAATTCACGTAAAAAAGCAGGAACACCTTCCCATAAGCTATTTTCAACAACCGCAAAGCCCCATTTTGCTTCATCAATAGGTGTTGGGCGAATTTTTCTAATTTCGTCAGTATGCCATGATTGAGCCACTAACTGGCGCAGACGGCGCATAATATTAGTACGTTCGTAATCCGCTAAATCATCATGGTCGAGTTGAGATAAACAGGTATTTACTTCAACTAATTTATGAATAAGTGTGCGACGTGCAATTTCGGTTGGATGTGCTGTTAATACCAGCTCAATAGAGATTTGCTCTACGGCTTCTTTTAATTGCTCGTCGGTAAAATTCTTATCTTTTAGTCGGGTGATCAGTTTTGCCAATGCCACAGGATTGCTAGCCGCTTCGCCATGAGGCGAAATGCTATGGTATTGTTCTGCCACGTTCGTCAGGTTTAAGAATTGATTAAATGCTCTAGCAACAGGCAATAATTCATCATTAGAGAGATTTTGTAACGTCAACAACAGTTTTTGTCGCTGAACTTCATTACCTGCTCGTGACGATTTAGATAATTTTCGAATAGATTCAACCTTATCTAAAATTTCTTCACCGAGTGCTTCTTTTATCGTATCTCCAAGTAGCTTGCCAAGCATACTGACATTGCTACGCATAGCAGAATATTGTTGATTCATAAGACTCCTGACCTTGTCTTTGTGGCGGTAACAACATGCTTCTTCCTATTAGAAAAGTCATGTCCTCCCAGTTGTGTAATTAACTTTCATTTCTGATGTGACTTTATTTTGATTTTTGTGATAAGCCACACTGCTTTTTTTACTTAGCCTACTATTCATATCAGAAAATAATCGGTTTGGGGGATTTTTCTGAAATTTAATTACGGCTTTAGTGTTATAAGAATGGCTAATATTCATGTTGTTTTGGCTCAATTTTGCCAAAAATAAGGACATATTTTTGTTTCTTATCGACTAAGAAGCGTTTTTTACTAGAAAGAGCAAGATACGTGAGGGTTTATCTGGCGAGAAATTTAGATAATTTTTTTAATATTGATAAATTGTCTGATCTATTTTTTGATTCTTAGCTTATTTCACCGATGGGCTATAACTTATGTCTCTATTTTATTCCTTATTTTTCTTCTCTTTTATATTTTTACTCGATTAAATTTTCCGATTAAAATTTTCATAAGATAAAAACGAATAAAGCGCCGAATATCAGCGCTTTAAATTAAGAATAACGAATTGTTCTTTCAGTAAGTTAAGTTGTCTGTTGTAAAACATGTGGTAAATCGAATTGTACTCTTAATAACGTTTAAACACGTTGTAACTGTACTTCAACTTCCACTCAAGACGCTTAAATTTCACATCATGAGCTACTGACAAAAGTTCTCTTTAGCTTGATGGTTCACCTCCGTCATTTCATTTCTTAGTGGGACAATCTGTCTTACTACCTTTGACATCAATCGCTCCTTTGTGACTAGAGATAAATTAAGTATAGCCAAAGAAATTAAAAAAATTGGGTGATATGACACAAAAATGACAAAAGATTATCAGCAGAAAATAACCCGCTGATAACCTTTATAAAAAAGAAATAATTAAATTACAGTAATTGAGAAAGACGGTTTAAATCTGACTGAATTGCGCCCGCCGTCACATCTCGACCCGCCCCTGGTCCTCTTATTACTAATGGATTATCACGATACCAACGGCTTTCAATCGCAAATAAATTATCACCCGGTAACAGTGATGCTAAAGGATGATCTTTTCTCACTGCTTCAACACCGACTTTTGCTTTACCATTAGCATCAAAACGGGCGATATAACGTAATACCATGTCCATTTCATTTGCAGCAGCTAATCGTTGTGCCATTTGTTCATTAATCAGCGCACTGTTATCAAAAAATTCTTCTAGCGAACCCGTTTCAGCTTGCACAGGGACTAAAGATTCAACACGCACCTGCTCTGGCTCGATGTCATAACCCGCTTCACGAGCAAGAATAACCAGTTTACGCATCACATCTTGCCCTGATAAATCAATTCGTGGATCAGGCTCTGTTAATCCTTGTTGCCAAGCTTGTTCCACCAGCTCACTGAAAGGAACTGTGCCATCAAATTGCAAAAATAACCAAGAAAGTGTGCCAGAGAAAATACCGCTAATGGATAAAATAGTGTCACCACTTTCACGCAGATCACGCACCGTATGATTAATGGGTAAACCCGCACCCACTGTGGCGTTATATAACCAATGGCGACCTGTTTTAGAAAACGCATCTCGTGTGGCACGATAGCGTACACCTGAAGCCGAGCCAGCAATCTTATTTGCACTGATAACATGAAAACCGTAGCTAGCAAAATCTTCATAAGAAGCGGCAAGAGACTCATTGGCAGTAATATCAACCACCACTAAATCATCATAAGGATGTGCTCTCATCCAAAGATAGAGTGACTCTTCCGTATGTTCAGTTGCTTCGTCATCAAAGAACGCCAAAGCGCGACTAGGATTAATCCCTTGATAGTCCAGCAAACTGCGACGGCTATCGACCACTCCCGCAAGGATAAATTCAAAATCACTGCGTGCGGATAAAGGCTCTTGTTCGCGAGCAAACAATTCTAACCAACGTGAACCAATATTCCCTTTACCAAACAGCACTAAACCAATTTGTTTTTCAGCTCTAAATAATGTTTGATGCAAACCTTGCAACAAGTGCTCAGTATAATTACGTAATACCGCAACTAAACTGATGTTATCTTCCGCATGCCAAATAAATTCAACTGGTTGGTCTTTAAGTTGTTGATAAAAACGATGACAATGCAGAGGATTTTTACAAACACCCGCACCCACTAAAGCCACTAATGAGAAGCCTTCTCGTAAATGCAATTTACCCGGTAAAACTGCATCTTGTAGCACGTCCAATGCACTATTAGCCACTTCACTGGTATAGCAAAGTTGTAAAAGTTGACTGTCTTTATCCACACCAGTAGCTAAAGGGCGAATTTGTGCACGCTTAAGTAATTCATCAACCTCTTTCGCCACTTGTTCGAAATTTTGATGTGATGGGAGTTGGAGCTCAATCAAACAAACATCATCATGGCTAGTCACTATTTTAGCGCCCGTTCCTGATGCCAACACACGTTCTATACGTGTTGATCCTTGCTCTGGTTGATAGCTACAACGCAGTTGCAAATCAATATTACTGCCTGATACGGGTTGAAGTGTACGCGTATGTAAAACTGGGGCGGCTAATCGAGCTAATTCACTTGCTTCATCTAAACGCAACAAGGGTAATAAACAAGCATCTTTTACTTTGCGAGGATCTGCACTATAAACACCCGCAACATCACTCCAAATTGTGACTTTACCAACATCGGCTAAAGCTCCCACTTGTGTTGCAGAGTAGTCACTACCGTTACGACCTAATAAGACCGTTTCACCTTGTTGATTGCGACTAATAAAACCCGTTACAACAAAACGGCTTTCAGGGTGTTTAGCTAATAGTGATTGTAGTAATGGCCGAGATAACGTTTCGTTGACTTGTGGCTGAGCCGCTCTTTCAGCACACAAGAACTCACGCGCATCTAACCACACACTAGGTAAACCTTGCTCTGTAAGCAAATTCGCCATTAATCTAGCAGACCAAATTTCACCGTGACCGACAACTTCTGCATAAGTTGCGTCTGTAATAGGTTTATCTAACAAATAACTTAAGCGTTCAAGATCAGCAATAAAGGCTTGAGAAAGTAATTCTGCATTCTCTTTTGAAAGTAACCCTTCAATTAAAGATAACTGGTAACGGCGCAACGTTTGCTGAACTTGATGGGCAGAAATACGATCACTTTGGCTAAGTTTCAGCCAGCTAATCAACTGATTCGTCGTAGAGCCCGCCGCAGAAACCACCATTAGGTCATTAGGTTGGCTATAGTTCGTCATGATATTCACGACACGTTGATAACATTTTATGTCCGCAAGACTGCTACCACCGAATTTATGTAACTGACGGCAAATCGGCTCCGCCTGTTGTTTAATCGCCACTACGCTCATGATCCATGGTTACCTTTTAGTTGCTGCATCAAACGCACTTTGCAAATCATTGATTAAATCCTGGCTATCTTCAATACCCACCGAGATACGAAGTAATGAGGGGCTGATCCCTGCTGTTTTTTTCGCTTCTTCTGACATACCTGCATGTGTCATGGTGGCAGGGTGACAAATTAAGGTTTCTACCCCACCTAAAGATTCTGCCAGTGTAAAGAGTGTTAATTGAGATAAAAAGAGTTTAATCACATCCAATCCCCCTTTTAACTCAAAACTTAACATTGCACCGAAACCTTGTTGCTGTTTTTTTGCTATTTGATGACCAACATGATTTTCCAGTGCGGGGTAATACATTTTTTCGACTAATGGCTGTGCTTGTAAAAACGCCACTAATGCCTGTGCATTTTCTTGCTGAAGTCGAATTCGAGGTACTAATGTTCTTATACCTCGTAACAATAAATAGCTATCAAATGCGCCAGATGTGACGCCAATATTATTCGCCCACCAGCTTAGCTCCTCAAGCTGTTTCTGACACTGACAGATAACAACACCAGCGACAATATCTGAGTGTCCATTAAGATATTTTGTGCATGAGTGCACAACAATATCAGCGCCTAATGCTAACGGCTTTTGCAAGACAGGACTCATAAAGGTGTTATCAGCAACCACTAAAGCACCTTGTTGATGAGCAAGTTCACTGATTTTTTGAATATCCGTTATTCTTAAAAGAGGATTACTTGGTGTTTCGATAAAAACAATTTTAGGCTGATGCGCTAAAGCCTGCTTAAGTGCAATATCATCATTTTGATCAACGAAAATCACACGATAAGCACCACGCTCTTGTTGGCTGTTAAAAAGGCGATAGCTTCCTCCATAACAATCATGAGGCGCAACAATCACATCGCCAGGTTTTAGAAAAACCGTACAAATTAAATGAATAGCTGACATTCCACTGCTAGTGACAACTGCCCCCACTCCACCTTCTAGCTCGGCTAATGCCTTTTGCACCATATCGCGTGTTGGATTACCTCGACGAGAATAATCATGATCACGGGGCTGATTAAATTCTAAAAAATTATAGGTACTAGAAAGATAGATAGGCGGTACGACACAACCAAATTGAGTGTCTTCATTTAGCCCATTATGGATAGCAATTGTTGCTGTTTTCTTCGTCATACAGGCACCTTGTCACAGCGATAAGTGGAAACGTCGAATGACAGCATATCTAATTAGACACCAAGACGTCAATACATCTAGCCATCTAAACTCCTTTACGGATAGATTAAGTAATGGAATAATACACAGATTAAGAATATCGCCAGTGACTGTTACTTTTTCTCTCACCTTCAGCCAGAAGAGTCGGTGGTTTTAGAAAAGTCATGATAAACTGGTATTGCCCACCAGAATGTGGGTTAACCCTATTCTGACTTCAACTAAATGATATTAATTAAGGTAATCCATGGCTGAATGGAACGGTGAATATATCAGCCCTTACGCTGAGCATGGCAAAAAGAGTGAGCAAGTTAAAAAAATTACAGTTTCAATTCCATTGAAAGTGCTAAAAATTTTGACCGATGAACGCACTCGCCGTCAGGTTAATAACCTAAAACATGCAACCAATAGTGAATTATTGTGTGAAGCATTTTTGCACGCATTTACCGGACAGCCTCTCCCAAATGATGAAGACTTACGTAAAGAACGTAACGATGAAATCCCTGAAGAGGCAAAAGAAATAATGCGCCAGCGCGGGGTTGATCCCGATACTTGGGAGTATTAATCAGCGTCAGTTTTTGACTCATTGCTTGATTAACACGAACAAAAAAGCCCAAAGCAAAAACTTTGGGCTTCAGATTATGCCCCCCTTAACTTTTAGTGAGAGGGGGTTCTTTAAGTATGTATCAAAGATTTTTTCATCCACCACATAAACAAAATCCAGCAACACATCATCTTAAATTAATTTTTTTAGGTCTATTTGTCATCACCCTAGACGAGATATACGCGAACTTGCTTCATCAAGATGACTACGTAACGCTTTAAGGCATGGAGAAAAATTGTCAGAAAAACAATTACAGCTCTCAGCTAAAGTATAAAACTGCTCGGCCAACTCTAAACATTCCTGCCAGATTTCACAGCTGATCCCATCAAGTAATGTCACTGGACGAAGTGTATTGACTATTTCACCACCAGACTTAGGCGCAAATCCCATTGGTAAAATATCGTAGGCAGGTGAAAGCTCATATGGGCGGCCATGTCTACTGATAAACGACAAATTGCCATGATGCATATCAGTATTTCCAATCAACATACCAAATGCCCAACGGCGTGCCGTGCTAATCGCAGCCTCTGGATGAACTCGTTTTTGCTTAATTAGCTCATTAACTAATACTGGCCAAGGCTCCCTTGCCCGTCCTATAAACTCAGCATCTAGTGCTTGTAAAGAAAAAAGACCTATACGGCCTAGTGGACCTACACGATCAAATCGTGGGATTTCGAGGAAGCGTTGCCCTTCAAAATCAAATACCTCTGTTTCAACGCCAAGTACTTTTAATGCCAGATGCTCAGCTTGAAGCAGATCACGCCAACGCTCACTAACCGCATTATCGTCAGGCGCCGTAAATTTTACGATAACGTGACCTTTCTCTGTATAGGTGCAGAATTTGGGTTGCTCCCCACCAGCGGATGAACCAGGATCCTCTCCCGAACTAACAGCTCGTGCTAATGTGGGATACGTTTTATCACGCTCAACAATTTCTGGTGTCTGCATACCCAAAAATTGATCTCTTGCCTGCTCTCCTATTAGCAGATTTCCCACTGCATCATGTCCATGAGTCAGTAATGCTCTGATTATATCGGTATCAGACCAACGATCTGGGTTTTGGGGCAAACCAAGCTCAGCCGAATAGGCTGAAGCATAAGCTCTCCCAAGATATCCTTGGGGGCGCATATCCAATAACCACCACGGCAAACCTTCACTATGTCGGTTCACATTGTCTATCCGCTCCATGACGAAACCGTCTGGGAAAACTGGCGTCAATTTACCTAGTGGCTTGACCTTACCTTCCTCATTTATGCGATAAATAGGAACTGAATTAAATCCACGGGAACTATCGCGTAAAGCATATTGAATAGAAGATCCTGAACCAATTCGCACAATATCATCACTTAGCGCGTTTAATGTCCGTGATAATGTTGGCTGGCTAATATTCATAATATCAGTAAGTTGTCTTGCTGACCTAGGTTCATTACGTAGTATTTGCCGTATCAATTCAGAGCGTATTGTCATGATATTAATTGCTTTATGAATAGGTAAGTGAATAGATAGATGAATAGATAATTTATCAGTTGTGATCTGGCTTGTCACTACCAAAAACGTTATCTAAAAAGAGAGGACTTTGCCCATAAAAAAAGCCCAAAGCAAAAACTTTGGGCTTTTTTTCAATTCCGAACTGTCGGCAAGATGTCAGACTAGGCTGACATCTTGTGACAACAAATATCTTATTTGCTGCCTGGAATTTTGAAGCGTTTGTTGAACAGATCAACACGACCACCAGTTGCAACATCACGTTGTTTACCAGTATAGAATGGGTGGCATTTGTCACAAACGTCCAGATTCAGGTTATGACCTGCAGTGGAGTTGATTTTCATAACGTTACCGCAAGAACAAGATGCAGTAATTTCTTCGTATTTAGGATGGATATCTTTTTGCATGGAAAACCTCTACTAAGGCCGTGTCGCCATTCAGCCCACAGCCGAACACCACACGTCGTGTTGATTGAAATTAAGTGTTTGGTAATTTATCTACCAAAGGGGGCGGATCATACAGAATATCCGCTAAACGCGCAATGAAATCTGCACACTTTTTGTGATATTCTTAGCGTCATCTTTTCGCTAAAACTCTCGGAAACCCTGATATGACCATAGTTCAGGTAATTTTACCTGTACCACTATTCTCCTCTTTTGATTATCTGTTACCAGAAGGGATTGATGCGCCTGTTATCGGCAGTCGGGTGATCGTACCTTTTGGTAATAAACGCCGCTCTCTTGGTATTGTCAAAGGACTCAGTACACACAGTGAGTTTCCTATCGAAAAGCTAAAGCCAATTGATGAGATCCTTGATAGTGAAACACTCTTTCCGGGTGTTTTGTGGGATATGTTAAATTGGGCATCGGCTTATTATCACTATCCTTTAGGGGAAGTGCTATTTCATGCTATGCCGATTTTATTACGACAAGGAAAACCCGCAGAATTCACACCATTATGGCAATGGTATGCTACTGAAGAAGGAATTAATCTCGATCTCAATAGTTTAAAAGGTGCGAAAAAACAGCAACAAGCATTAGCTGCCCTTCGCCGTACACCTTTATATCGCCATCAACTTGATGAATTTGAAATCACAACTGCAACACTTAATAACTTAAAAAAGAAAGAGTTTGCAGATCTTCGCCCTATTCAACCAGCTCCTATACACTGGCACAATGATCTTGCGGTTCAAGGCGAACGTTTTAAGTTAAACACAGAACAAGCTATTGCCGTAGGTGCAATTACCGCGCAGGCTGACCAATTCTCACCTTGGTTATTATTGGGTATTACAGGTTCAGGAAAAACGGAAGTTTATTTAAGTGTATTAGAAAAAATTCTCGCGCAAGGTAAACAAGCACTGGTACTGGTGCCTGAAATTGGTTTAACACCCCAAACAATCCGCCGTTTTAAAGCACGCTTTAATGCCCCTGTTGATGTGCTTCATTCAGGATTAAATGATACTGAACGCTTAGCCGTTTGGTTACGAGCAAAACGAGGTGATAACGCCATTATTATTGGCACACGATCGGCACTTCTAACGCCTTTTCAGCATCTTGGCATTATTATTATCGATGAAGAGCATGATGGCTCTTATAAACAACAAGATGGTTGGCGTTACCATGCTCGTGATCTCGCCGTTTTCCGAGCAAAGCAAGAAAATATTCCTATCGTGATGGGAACCGCAACCCCATCAATTGAAACCAGTTTTAATGTTGAGCAAAAGAAATATCAACAACTCACGCTGACTCAACGTGCGGGCAATGCAAAACCCGCAACAGAGCATTTAATTGATTTAAAAGGGCAACCGCTGACAACAGGGTTGTCTCCAATTCTGATTAAAGCAATAAAAGAGCACCTTAATGCGGGTAACCAAGTAATGCTCTTTTTAAATCGCCGAGGATTTTCACCCGCACTGTTATGTCATGAATGTGGTTGGATAGCAGAATGCCCTCGCTGTGATCACTATTATACGATCCACCAAAAACATGGCATGTTACGTTGCCATCAATGTGATAGTCAGCGACGAATTCCAGCACAATGTCCACAATGTGGTTCAACTAATTTAATCCCCGTAGGATTAGGAACCGAACAACTTGAGCAAGGGATTGGTGAATTATTTCCTGATACACCCGTGACGCGAATTGATAAAGATACAACAAGTCGCAAAGGTGCTTTAGAGCAACAACTGGAAGATATTTATCAGGGTGGCTCACGTATTCTTATCGGTACACAGATGTTAGCCAAAGGGCATCACTTTCCTGATGTCACCTTAGTGGCTTTACTTGATGTGGATGGCGCTCTGTTCTCCAGTGATTTTCGTGCAGCCGAACGCTTTGCTCAGCTTTATATACAAGTATCAGGTCGTGCGGGTCGTGCAGGTAAACAAGGCGCGGTGTATTTACAAACTCACCAGCCTGATCACCCTCTGTTGCTGACACTATTAGAAAAAGGTTATGACGCTTTCACTAAAGAAGCTTTGCAGGAGCGACAAGCGACTTTTTTACCGCCTTATTCTAGCCATATTATGATCCGCTCTGAAGATCACAATAATCAGCGTGCACCTCAGTTCTTACGACAGCTCAAACAGTTTTTTGAACAACACCCAATGCGAGACGCAAACTTATGGGTAATGGGGCCCGTTCCAGCAATTCAAGCTAAACGAGGTGGAAATTATCGTTGGCAATTATTGCTCCAGCATCCTTCACGGGGTTATTTACAAAAATTGATGTCTGTCACTTATCCTCAGATTGTCGCCTTACCTGAGAGTAAAAAAGTGAAATGGAATATTGATGTTGACCCAACAGACTGTTAAGGATCTTTCCTGCTCAAATGGGGGATATTTTAGTCAGACTTATGCTGCGGATACTATTTCGCTTGAATACTCGTTACAGCCCGAGATTATTTATCAATTTTGCGAACTACCTCATAAAAACGATTGGTATCACACTTTTTATGCAAACTAGGTAACAGTATCTATTTAAAAAGCGGGTAGAATAACAATTTAGAATATTTCTTGAATTAAAAACCGTCGATAAAATCCTTTTTTGAATATTGGCGGTTTTTTTGCAACAAAAAAGCAATCGTTTAACTAAACCATCCAGAAGGGAGGTATGGGGTTTGCAACAGAATAATAAAGATAATACGCAAGCAACAATGAAAGATGTTGCCCTTGCAGCCGGCGTGTCCACAGCAACTGTGTCACGTACTTTAATGAATCCGGAAAAAGTATCCTCACAAACCCGTCAGAAAGTTGAACAGGCTGTTCTTGATGTGGGCTATTACCCACATAACCTGTCAAAAAACCTTAAGCGTAACGAGTCAAAAACGATCCTTGTGATCGTCCCTAACATCAGCGATCCATTTTTTACTGATGTTGTGTGTGGCATCGAAGAAACCGCTGCTCAACATGGTTATCTCGTGTTAATTGGTGATTGTAAACATCAGCAAAAACATGAAAATGCCTTTATTAATCTCATTATCACCAAACAAATTGACGGTATGTTACTTCTTGGCTCACACATCCCTTTTGATGTTTCCAAAGAAGAACAGAAAAATTTACCGCCGATGATCATGGCAAATGAGTTTGCGCCTGAACTCGAATTACCTACCGTGCATATTGATAATCTCACGGCATCTTTTAGAGCAACACACTATTTACAGCAAATGGGTCATAAGCGTATTGCATGTATTACAGGCCCAGAAGATATGCCTTTATGTCGTTATCGCTTACAAGGCTATATTCAAGCCATGCGTAGAACAGGCGTACCTTTGCGTGAAGATTATATTATCCGTGGTGATTTTACCCATGAAAGCGGTGCAGAAAGTCTGAAAAAGCTGATTTCTTTACCTGAGCCACCAACAGCCGTGTTCTGTCATAGTGATATTATGGCAATTGGCGTTATGTGGCAGGCGAAAAAATTAGGATTAGAGCTCCCTAAAGATCTCTCTGTGATTGGTTTTGATAATCTTGATATCACACGTTATAGCGAACCAGCCCTAACAACAATGGAGCAACCTCGTTATCAAATTGGTCGTGAATCTATGTTGTTATTACTCGACCAACTACAAGGTAGACCTGTTGCACCTGGTTCTCGCTTATTAGATTGTGAGCTAATTATAAGAGAGAGTGTCTGTCGGCTTAAAAGCTAGGCAAAACACACTATGTTAAGTAACATATCGTTTGTGATACCTATTCCTTTAATTATCAGCGAATCGAACTGTGGCACAACGAGACTATGTGGGACGAGGGCAGACATCTGCTCGTCGTAAAAAGACAACGAAAAGTAAAAGCAAAAAGGCTGCTAAAGGGCTGCCTTTAACGACGCTTATTGCGGCAATCGCTATTGTGGCGCTGTTTATCGGCGGCCTCTATTTTATTACACATGATAAAAAAGAAGCCGTAGAAACAACGCCAACCATCACTGGGCAACATCCAGCGAATAGCCTACCGCCAAAACCGCAAGAGCGCTGGCAATATATTAAAGAATTGGAAAATCGTCAGGTAGGTACGCCTTTACAGCCTGAATATCCTTCATCGGGTAGCCAGATTAATCCGAAAGCAACACTTTCGCCTGAGCAGTTACGTTTTTTACAACAAATTGAAGCGGATAAGCGTCAACCTGCCGTTCAACTGCCAGAAGTGCCTTACAATGGTGAAGTACCGCGCTCACAAGTGGTTGTAACACCACCTGCAACAACAACACCTTCTGTTGCACAACAGCCTGTACAAACTCAACCACCGCAAGTACCTGTACCTGCAATTGTTACACCACCTAAACCTGCTGTTACTGAAGCAAACTTTTTAGTGCAATGTGGCTCATTTAAAAATACCGAACAAGCTGAATCAGTGAGAGCAACTCTGGCTTTTTCTGGTGTTGAAAGCCGAGTAACGAAAGGAAATGATGGTTGGATCCGCGTCTTATCAGGTCCTTACAGTAAAGAACAAGCCAACTCTGTCAGTAGACAAGCAGCTGGAGCTGGCGTATCAGGTTGTATTCTTCGCTCTTCTGGGGGTTGAAAAATAAATTTTCTCCCCCACCTATAATTCTAATTCACACAACGGGCAGTGCTTTATCTTAAATAAAGACACTTCCCGTCTCATTTTTATTGATTAAACCAGGGGCTGACTCATGACTACAATCGTAAGTGTTCGCCGTAAGGGCCAAGTTGTAATCGGTGGTGATGGACAGGCGACGATGGGTAATACCGTCATGAAAGGCAATGTTCGCAAAGTACGCCGTCTTTATAACGACAAAGTCATTGCGGGATTTGCTGGCGGCACTGCTGATGCTTTTACTCTTTTTGAACTGTTTGAGCGCAAATTAGAACTTCACCAAGGGCATTTAACTAAAGCTGCGGTAGAACTTGCTAAAGATTGGCGCACAGACAGAATGCTACGCAAATTAGAAGCGTTGCTTGCTGTTGCAGATGAAAACACATCTCTTATCATCACAGGTAATGGTGATGTGGTTCAACCAGAAAACGATTTAATTGCTATCGGTTCTGGTGGCCCTTATGCACAAGCAGCGGCTAGAGCTATGCTAGAAAATACTGAACTTTCTGCACGAGAAATTGCTGAAAAAGCACTTAGCATCGCTGGAGATATCTGTATTTACACTAACCATAATGTCAACTTTGAAGAACTCTCTTCAAAAGAGTAAGGATTAGAGAGCATGTCTGAAATGACTCCTCGCGAAATTGCCAGTGAACTTGATAGATTTATTATTGGTCAAGATAAAGCGAAACGTGCTGTGGCGATTGCCCTACGTAACCGCTGGCGTCGTATGCAGCTTGATGAAGCGCTACGCCATGAAGTCACACCTAAAAATATTCTGATGATTGGACCTACCGGTGTAGGTAAAACTGAAATTGCACGCCGTTTAGCGAAATTGGCAAATGCACCTTTCATCAAAGTCGAAGCAACTAAATTCACCGAAGTGGGTTATGTGGGTAAAGAAGTCGATTCTATTATCCGTGACTTAACCGACTCTGCGGTAAAAATGGTACGTAGCCAAGCAATTGAAAAAAATCGCTTCCGCGCTGAGGAAATGGCTGAAGAACGTATCCTTGATGTACTTATTCCACCAGCAAAAAATAACTGGGGCGTAACAGAACAAGCATCAGAACCTTCAGCTGCACGTCAATCTTTCCGTAAAAAATTACGTGAAGGCCAATTAGACGATAAAGAGATTGAAATTGAGTTATCTGCAACACCAATGGGTGTTGAAATTATGGCTCCTCCAGGAATGGAAGAGATGACGAATCAATTACAATCTATGTTCCAAAATTTAGCGGGACAAAAGCAAAAAGCGCGTAAGATGAAAATCAAAGATGCGTTTAAGCTTATTGTTGAAGAAGAAGCTGCTAAATTAGTTAACCCTGAAGAGCTTAAACAACAAGCTATTGATGCGGTAGAACAACACGGTATCGTCTTTATTGATGAAGTAGATAAAATCTGTAAACGTGGTGGACAAAGTTCTGGCCCTGACGTTTCTCGTGAAGGTGTACAGCGTGACCTCTTACCACTGGTTGAAGGTTGTACAGTTTCAACAAAACACGGTATGGTAAAAACAGACCATATTCTGTTTATTGCATCAGGCGCTTTCCAAGTTTCAAGTCCTTCTGATTTAATTCCTGAATTACAAGGACGTCTGCCAATTCGTGTTGAACTTCAAGCGCTGACAGCAGAAGATTTTGAGCGTATTCTAACTGAACCTAATGCATCGTTAACAAAACAGTATGAAGCATTAATGGCAACCGAAGGTGTGTCTATTAGCTTCACCGAAGACGGTATTCGCAAAATTGCTGAATCAGCATGGCGCGTAAACGAAACCACTGAAAATATCGGTGCTCGTCGTTTGCATACTGTTTTAGAGCGTTTGATGGAAGAAATTTCCTACGATGCAAGTGAACGTCAAGGTCAATCAGTATTGATTGATGCAGAATATGTGAAACAGCATCTGGATGAGCTTGTCGCAGATGAAGATCTGAGTCGATTTATTTTATAATCAACTTGTGCGATCCTTATCAGCAATATTTACGTGGGAGGCTTGCCTCCCATTCTTATTTTTATAATAACAACGAACATGAGTATCGAATTTCAGCATGAGCTCTCTAAATTCCACTAGCCGGACCCAAGCCTGGCTTGAAAGTTTACGACCCAAAACTCTACCTTTAGGGTTAATTGCCATTGTGACTGGTTCCGCATTAGCGTATTGGATGGGTCATTTTGAGCTACCTATTGCACTGCTTGCTATATTGACAGCAGGAACGTTACAGATCTTATCAAACCTTGCCAATGACTATGGTGATGCCGTAAAAGGAACAGATACTGAAGAGCGTTTAGGGCCACTTCGTGGAATGCAAAAAGGCATAATAACAGCGGCTCAAATGAAAAAAGCGCTGATCCTAAATGTTATTATTTCCTGTATCTGCGGTATTGCACTGATTATTGTCGCCTGTAAAAAACCAGAAGATGCTATTGGCTTCTTAGTGATGGGTTTACTCGCTATTGTTGCTGCGATTACTTATACCGTGGGTAAGCGCCCTTATGGTTATATGGGGCTGGGTGATATCTCTGTTTTAATTTTCTTTGGCTGGTTAAGTGTCATCGGAACTTATTACTTACAATCCAACACTTTTGATATTGTTACCCTACTTCCTGCCACAGCCTGTGGTTTACTTTCTGTCGCTGTTCTAAACATTAATAATATGCGCGATTTAGAAAGTGATATTCAGGCAGGTAAACATACATTAGCTGTTCGCTTAGGCCCTGCTGGCTCACGAACTTACCATACGTGTGTTATTTTTCTCTCTATTGCCTGCTTAATTATCTTCACTCTACTTTATATGCATCGCTGGACCGCGTGGTTATTTTTACTCGCCACCCCTATGCTTTTACTGCATATCAAACGTGTGAATGCCGATCATTCAGGTGAGGCGATGCGTCCACTACTGGAACATATGGTAAAAGCAGCACTGTTAACTAACGTTCTTTTCTCTTTAGGTTTAGTTTTAGAATAATTTCACTCGATTGTTGATTTGACTCACTGAATTTTCAGTGAGTCTTTTGCCAACCGCCCCTGTTAAGGGATATACTGGACTTTCCTGTGGCAACCTGACGTAATCTCCTATGAAATATGATACTTCTGAACTCTGTGATATCTATCAAGAAGATATCAATGTCGTAGAACCGCTTTTCTCAAACTTTGGTGGTCAAAGTGCCTTTAACGGGCAAATCATCACCGTTAAATGTTTTGAAGATAATGGCCTGCTTTATGACTTACTCGAAGAAAATGGCAAGGGTCGTATTCTTTTGGTCGATGGCGGTGGCTCTGTACGTAAAGCCTTAGTTGATGCTGAACTAGCGCGACTTGCTGTTTCTAATGAATGGGAAGGCATTGTCGTTTACGGCGCCGTACGTCAAGTTGATGCATTATCAGAGCTTGATTTAGGTATTCAAGCAATGGCTGCTATTCCTGCGGGTTGCCAAAGTGAAGGCATTGGTGAAAGTGATATCCGTGTTAACTTCGGTGGTGTTACTTTCTTCTCTGGCGATTATCTTTATGCTGATAACACAGGGATCATTTTATCTGAAGAGCCATTAGGCTTAGATGAAGATTTGATTGAAGAGTAATTGTTACTTTTACCTGCGTTCTTACGATTTCAATACTCAAAAGCCACCTATCGGTGGCTTTTGTTTTTTTAGGCTTTAAGCAAATAAAGACAATTATTGCACGTCTTCCATTTTGCCTAACAGCGCGCGTAAACGCTCTTGCCAAGTTGATTGCTCTTGTTTCAGTTCTTCATTTTCACGAATAAGGGCTTCGCGTGATCCTGCTGCTTCTTGAACTTCTTGGCTTAGCGCGTTATTTTTTTCTTTTAACTCTTCGATTTCCATCTGTAATAACGTGATGGTATCAATGGCTTGTTGTACTTTTGATTCTAACTTCTCGAAAACTTCAAATGACATACTGTAATCCCCCATATAATCGATACTTCCGATTGTAAGTAGCCTATCAACAACTGTCTAGCATCTTCCGAGGAATTACATTCTTTTTTCAATTTATCAAAAATACTGGTCAGATCACATTACAAATGTCGAACAAGTCACTAATTAAGAGCGTTTTCACTCATTTTCTTGATGAGACACACAAATTTCAATTTCGCTTATTCTCGTTTACGCTCATTAACGATAAATTCACAGTTATCTTTTCAATTCGAAAAGAATACTAACAATAAATAACCCTCTTTCAGGATAGAATATATGAGCCAGACGAAAACCTCTCTTATGGGTCAATGCATTTCTGAATTTATCGGAACTGCGTTGCTAGTCTTCTTTGGTCTTGGTTGTGTTGCTGCGGTACGTATTGCAGGCGCAGAGCTAGGACTGTGGGAGATAAGTATTATCTGGGGGCTGGGTGTTGCCTTAGCCGTTTATCTTACCGCTGGCACCTCTGGTGCTCACCTGAACCCTGCTGTTACCGTTGCATTTTGGCTATTTGCTTGCTTTGAGCGCAGAAAAGTCGTTCCTTATATTATTGCACAAATGTTAGGTGGCTTCTTTGCCGCGGCTATTGTGTACTTTATGTACTACAGTGTTTTCCTCGACTACGAACAAGTTAATGGCATTGTCAGAGGCTCACAAGAAAGTCTCTTCACTGCTGGTGTATTTTCAACTTATCCTGCAGCTCAAATTTCCGTTGTACATGCCTTTTTTGTTGAAGTTATCATTGCCGTTATATTAGTTGGCTTAATTTTAGCCTTAACTGATGATGGCAACGGTGTACCTAAAGGCCCATTAGCACCTTTATTAATTGGTATCTTAATTGCCGTAATCGGTGGTGCATTTGGCCCATTAACTGGATTCGCCTTAAACCCAGCTCGTGACTTTGGTCCAAAACTGGTTGCGTACTTTGCTGGCTGGGGTGATATTGCGCTGACTGGTGGACGTGATATCCCTTATTTCTTAGTTCCAATGATTGCTCCATTTATCGGTGGTATCTTAGGTGCATTGGCTTACCGTAAATTAATTGGCCGTCACTTACCTTGCGATACCTGCAAAATTGAAGACGATAAATAAAGTTAAGAGCAATATTGTTGATTATCAGAACAGGTTACTAACATGACAACAGAAACAAATACATCGAATACCGAGAAAAAATACATTGTTGCACTGGATCAGGGTACAACCAGTTCACGCGCTGTAGTCATTGACCACGATGCCAATATCGTCAGTATTTCACAACGTGAATTCACCCAAATCTATCCTAAGCCAGGCTGGGTTGAACACGATCCAATGGAAATTTGGGCGACACAAAGTGCAACCTTAGTTGAAGTATTAGCAAAAGCAGATATTCCATCCGACCACGTTGCAGGTATTGGTATCACAAACCAACGTGAAACCACTATCGTATGGGATAAAGAAACGGGTAAACCTGTTTATAATGCAATTGTATGGCAATGCCGTCGTACTGCGGATTTCTGTACTCGCTTAAAAGATAAAGAAGGTGTTGAAGAATATATCCGTCAGAACACGGGTTTAATGGTTGACCCTTATTTCTCTGGTACAAAATTAAAATGGATCCTCGACAACGTCGAAGGTGCTCGTGAAAAAGCAGAAAGAGGCGAATTGTTATTCGGTACTGTTGATACTTGGTTAGTTTGGAAAATGACACAAGGTCGCGTTCACGTTACAGATTTCACTAACGCCTCACGTACCATGTTATTTAATATCCACTCTTTAGATTGGGATCAAAAAATCCTCGATCTGCTGGATATTCCTCGCAATATGCTACCAAAAGTTGTGCCATCTTCAGAAGTTTATGGCCAAACAAACATTGGTGGTAAAGGGGGTACACGTATTCCTATCGCGGGTATGGCGGGTGACCAACAAGCTGCACTTTATGGTCAACTTTGCGTGCAAAGTGGTATGGCAAAAAATACCTATGGTACAGGTTGCTTCTTACTGATGAACACAGGTAAAGAAGCGGTTCGCTCTAATCATGGTTTGTTAACAACAATCTGTTGTGGTCCTCGTGGTGAAGTGAACTATGCCCTAGAAGGTGCGGTATTCGTTGGTGGCGCTTCCATTCAATGGCTACGTGATGAGTTAAAACTCATTGATGAAGCCACTGACTCTGAATACTTCGCAACTAAAGTTAATGATACTAATGGCGTCTATGTTGTTCCTGCATTTACAGGTTTAGGCGCACCATATTGGGATCCGTATGCCCGTGGCGCTATTTTTGGTTTAACCCGTGGCGCTAACCGTAATCACATTATTCGTGCAACCTTAGAATCTATCGCTTATCAAACACGCGATGTGCTCGATGCAATGCAAGCGGATTCAGGCGCACGTTTACAATCACTGCGTGTTGATGGCGGTGCTGTTGCTAACAACTTCTTAATGCAATTCCAGTCGGATATTTTAGGTACTCGTGTAGAACGCCCTGTTGTTCGTGAAAGTACCGCATTAGGTGCAGCATTCCTTGCAGGTCTTGCTATCGGTTTCTGGAATGATTTAGAAGAAGTGAAAAACAAAGCTGCTATTGATAAAGAATTCCGCCCTGGCATCGAAACCACTGAGCGTAACTATCGTTATAACGGCTGGAAAAAAGCCGTCGCTCGCGCTCAAGAGTGGGAAGATCGCGGTTAATTGCAGTAAAACAGTTTGAGAGAGAAGTAGCCTAGGCTACAAAACCAAAATGCCGAGATTTTTATCTCGGCATTTTTTATTTCAGTCACTGCATCAATTAAATAGTATGTTCTTCATGACTAAAACGATGAGCCAAAGGAAGCCAACAAAGCATAATCGCCACAGACATAGCAAACATAATCATACCTAAACTAAATTGATTATGTTGTGGCAGTAAAGCAGAAAACCATGTTGCTACACCGGAACCTACATTTTGTAAACCACCCACCAGCGCACCTGCTGAACCCGCTAAATAAGGGAATGGCTCCATCGCCCCTGTTGTTGCTAATGGGAATAGCATACCTGCACCAAAGAAGAACAGTGCTGCGGGTACTAATAAAGTCCAAATATTAATAATATTTAGCCAACCAGGGATCCACATTAAAATCCCTGCGGATAAACAACAAAACACAGAATGCCACATCAGCTGTACAAAGGTTTTACCTTCACGACCTGCATACCAAGCACCAAAAAATGCAGCAGGAATAGGCAAAATAAATAATATACTGATAGTGATACTATTTAATCCCAATACGCCGCCCATCAATACACCGCTTGATGCCTCAAAAACAGCAATACCTGATAACGCACAAATCAGCATAATTAAAAATGCACTGAAGGTACTGTTTGAAAGCAGTAAGTAAAATGATGATAACATTTTACGCTTTTCAACTTGTACAGGACGTGTTTCAGGCATCCAACGATACATACAGAAAAGAACGCTACTTCCCAATAATAATAAGAAGATATAACACGCATGCCAGCCAAAGAAGTGAGCGACAACACCACCAATCATCGGCGCTAATAATGGGCTAACTAAAACGCCCATATTTAACAAACTATTGGCGTAACGTAATGCAGTTCCTGTATATAAATCACGAGGTTGGGTACGTGTCATTACACCTGCAACACCAGTTCCCATTCCTTGTAAGGTACTTGCAATCACCAGTGTGGTTAAATTTTGCGAGAAAATCGCCACGAGTGTTGATAAACAAAAAATGGTCATACCAACTAAAATAACAGGACGGCGCCCTACTTTGTCGGAAATAGGTCCATAAATTAGCTGTGAAAAACCATAAGAAAAAAGATAGGCACCCATAACTTGCTGTACCGCTCCAGTTGGTTCACCAAAGTAAACGGCCATATCAGCAATAACAGGAACATAAATAGTTTGAGTCATTTGACCCACAGCAACCAGTGCAATTATCAATAATAATAGATTTGCATGCTCTAACTTTCTCATTTCTTTTCTTTGCTCAAGAATTTCAGATAAATAAATTAACGGACAGGCACACACCACAGAGAATTTATAAAAATAAACTCCGCAAAATGTATGCCTTTTCAGAATGAGACTAAGTTAACAAATTTGGAGAAATTTGCGAGATAGCCAGCAATTTTTGTATGACACCTAATGTCAGAGAAAAACACCATAGCTGTCAATATAAATGTACATATTGTGTCATTGATTGACAAAATCTCAGATAAATAACATCACCACACCATCTTGATAAATAAAAAATCGCTTCCTATTTAGAATGAATGAGTCGCATAAACGCGTTTACAGAAAGGAGCTAATCTCTATGGCAAATTGGGTGAGTGGAAACGTTATCCAAGTCCATCACTGGACAGAGTCGTTAATGAGTCTTGTTGTCAATGCACCTATCGATAAATTTACAGCAGGACAATTTGCAAAATTAGCGCTAGATATTGATGGCGAGCGAGTACAACGAGCCTACTCTTATGTGAATGCACCTAATGATCCCAATTTAGAGTTCTATCTGGTGACTGTGCCTGATGGAAAATTAAGCCCTAAATTGTGCGCGCTAAAAATAGGTGATGAAGTTCTTGTGACCGAACAAGCCAGTGGCTTTTTTGTATTAGAAGAAGTACCCACCGCGAATACACTTTGGATGCTTTCGACAGGCACTGCAATTGGCCCTTTCCTCTCTATTTTACAATTAGGTGAAGATCTTTCTCGATTTGAAAATATCGTTCTTGTCCACGCTGTTCGATATGCTAATGACTTAAGCTATTTACCTTTAATGGAAAAACTCGTCGAACGTTATCAAGGCAAATTACGCATTCAAACCGTTGTCAGCCGTGAAAATCATATTGGCTCATTAACAGGACGTATTCCTGCACTAATTGAAAGTGGGGCCTTAGAAAAAACAGTTGGCTTAACCATCAGCCCAGAAGAGAGCCATATTATGTTGTGTGGTAATCCACAAATGGTCAGAGACACTCAACAACTCTTGAAAGAGCAGCGAGAAATGCGTAAGCACTTACGACGAAAACCTGGGCATATCACCAGTGAGCAATATTGGTAATATGAAAAAGAGAAATAATAAGGGCGAATTCTTCTCTTTCGCCCTTATTCATTTATTTTAATAAAAAGTATTAGCGTAAGCGTCGGTAATTCACTTGCTCAGTTTGTTTACCAAAATAGTTTTCACCGTCATTACCAATAAATACACCACAATCAAGCAACATAATCATCCCAATAAAAGAAGGAAGAAAACGTCCAATCGCCCATTGCCAAAAAGGTTCTAAACTACTGGTATCGGCTAATCCTAACATCACGGCAAGTAAGAGTAATAAGAGCCATATTCCTCTTTTATTTCTATCATGCAGTCTTTTTGTAAAAATCGCGCATAAAGGATAAAGAATAAAAAAGATGAGTATCCACGTAACAATAGCTGGTAAGGGATAAATCATATCATTAATAATAAATAAGCCTAAAAAAAGAGCAAAACAAGCCCCTAAACCAGCCCAAAAATCACGACGTCCAATTCGTCCTTTGAATGAAAATGCCCAATGTTGTAAGGTCATAAATTCTCAATAATTTACTTAATTTGTGAATTACACTGTCCATTTGGTATCAAATAATACAGACTAGCCAATAACAGCACAGATAAACGGAGGACAGATGATAAAAGCAAACACACTTTCTACGTTATACCTGATAATCATAAGTATTGCTCTTTGTTTGCCAACTTCTGTTTTTGCAACAGAAATGTCTGTCGCACAAAAACAGCCCACTAAAGATGATATTGCCTATCTTAAACAAGATGCACCTGTTTTTGAGATAACCATTCCAGAGCTAAGAGCTAAGTTCAATCAACAAAATCCATTGTTATCGCTTAACGAATATAAAATTATTACTAATCACGATATTGCGATCCCTCTTGTTAGAGCCGCAACGCGTATCACGCCTTATCTCTATTCATCTGCAATATTAGAGCGCGGGAGCGAAAAAATAAAAAGTTTACAACTCACGCTGATCCACTCCCCAGATTCACCTGAATTAGAAAAGATAAATCGCGAGATCACAACGCAATACATTATCACTTTGATCGCCCAATTTGACTCATCAATAACCCAAGAGCAAATTCAAGAGGCTCTCAATTTATTCGCATTTAAAAATCAAAATTCTGATTATATTAGCCATGATGTGGGTGCTATTCGCTATATTATTGCCCATGAAGATGACCAATTAACAACCTTCGCCATTGAACCGATTAAGCTTTCTTTAAACAGCAAGATCGTTTCAGCTATTCCGTGATAAAAAACAAAGCTATTCTATTCATTGTTCTCTATACTGTTGTGCATCAACAGAATTCGTGTTTATTAGCAAACTAAATTTAAACCACTCGGTTGGAGGAAAAGTTATGCGCCATCCATTAGTCATGGGTAACTGGAAACTCAACGGCAGCATTCATATGGTTCATGAATTAATTGCTGCATTACGTAAAGAAGTTAGCGGTGTTGCGGGTTGTGATGTTGCTATCGCACCACCAGCAGTTTACCTATGCCAAGCACGCCATGAAATTGGTGGAAGCCGTATTGCATTAGGTGCTCAAGATACAGGTGTTAACTTATCAGGTGCTTTCACTGGTGAAACTTCAGCAGAAATGCTGAAAAACGTTGATGTTAAATACGTTATCATTGGTCACTCTGAGCGTCGTACTTATCATAAAGAATCTGATGAGTTTATCGCTCAAAAATTCGGCGTGTTAAAAGAGTTAGGTTTAACACCTGTATTATGTATCGGTGAAACTGAAGCAGAAAATGAAGCAGGCAAAACACAAGAAGTGTGTGCTCGCCAAATCGATGCTGTTTTAAATGCACATGGTGCAGCAGCATTTAAAGATGCCGTTATTGCTTATGAGCCAATTTGGGCTATCGGTACAGGTAAATCTGCAACTCCAGCACAAGCTCAAGCGGTTCATAAATTTATTCGTGATCATATCGCGAAAAAAGATGCTGCTATCGCTGAACAAGTGATCATTCAATACGGTGGCTCTGTTAATGATAAAAATGCAGCCGAACTGTTTGGTCAACCAGACATCGATGGCGCATTAGTTGGTGGCGCTTCACTGAAAGCGGACGCATTTGCCGTTATCGTTAAAGCAGCAGCACAAGCTAAAGCGAAAAAATAATTTTTATCTTTCTGGCCGATGCCATTAATCGATAAAAAATAGAGAAAATCACCTTACTGAAGATAAAGCAGAAGGTGATTTTTTTGTTTCTAGTCGTGTGATCAGCGACGACTTATTTCATCAAACACACCGCCTGTCGCAAAATGTGTTTTCTGTGCAGATTGCCAATCGCCAAAAACATTATTAAGTGTAAATAACTCTAGTTTTGGAAAACTGCTTTGGTATTTTTCCGCTATCGCTTTATCTCTAGGGCGATAATAGTTTTTCGCAGCGATTTCTTGTCCTTGTGGTGAATAAAGATACTCTAAGTAAGCGGTAGCGATTTCTCGTGTGCCTCGCTTATCAACCACTTTATCAACGACTGAAACGGTAGGCTCTGCAAGAATAGAAACTGATGGAGTAACAATTTCAAATTTATCAGCCCCTAATTCATTAATCGCTAATAAAGCTTCGTTTTCCCATGCAATCAATACATCACCAATGCCCCGTTCAACAAAGGTATTTGTGGCTCCTCTTGCACCTGAATCTAGCACCTCAACTTGCTGATAAAGTGCTTTGACGAAGGCTTTGGCTTTTTCACTGTCTTGATGATTGGCTTTTAATCCATATCCCCACGCTGCAAGATAGTTCCATCTCGCACCGCCTGAGGTTTTTGGATTAGGGGTAATAATTGAAATACCTGGTTTGATTAATGAATCCCAATCGACTATTTGTTTAGGGTTTCCTTTTCTGACCAGAAAAACGATTGTTGACGTGTAAGGGGCAGAATTATCAGGAAGTCGTTTTAGCCACTGTTTATCAATACTCCTTCTTTGAGCGATTGCATCTATGTCATAAGCCAGTGCTAAGGTAACAACATCCGCTTCAATACCATTTATTACCGATGTTGCTTGCTTTCCTGAGCCGCCATGTGATTGACGAATAGTCACTTTATCTCCCGTATTCTGCTCCCAATACTGACTAAACGCTTGATTATACTGCTGATAAAGTTCTCTCGTTGGATCGTAAGAGACATTCAATAATTGAATATCTTTAGCCCATAAAATATTGGAAAAAAGTAATGCCATTAAAACGGTTGATAACACACCCCATTGTTTAAACATATCTATCCCCCTATCGTTAAGTATTTAACTAGGCTGACAGAAAGTTTTATAACGATGAAATAACAAAAAGCCGATGGATATACACAACAGGAATATATCTATCAATATAAAGGGGATTAGAAGAAATAAAGGAGGATAGAGATCGCTAAATGAAATGTTTTCACTCGAGAAACTACTCTGACACAAAAAAGTATCAGAGCAGTTCACGAATAAGGATAGAACTCAGAAAGGCTTTGGTATTACGGTGAGGCTATTGCTTAGTACAATTTTTTCGCTGTTTCATACCAATCAGCCTTAAAGACACGTTTCATATTCATAACCGCATCAATAATATCATGGTGAACCAGTTTTTCGTTTTGAATACCGACACAACGACCGCCATAGCCTTCTAATAGCAGTTGTACAGAGTAAGCACCCATGCGAGAAGCAAGAATACGGTCGTAAGCAACTGGAGAACCACCACGTTGGATATGACCTAATACCGTTGCACGCGTTTCATGTTTAGTTTCAGCTTCAATAAAACGCGCTAATTCATGCACATCACAAACGTGTTCAGTGATTGCAACGATGGCGTGACGTTTACCACGTTCAATACCCGCTTTGATTTCTGCCAGTAACTCATCACGATTAAAAGGTAATTCAGATTCAGGCAGAACAACAAATTCACAGCCCCCTGCGATTGCCGCAGACAGTGTTAAATCACCACAATAACGTCCCATCACTTCTACGATAGAGATACGTTTGTGAGAAGTTGAAGTATCACGTAAGCGGTCAATGGCTTCAACAGCCGTTTCTAATGCAGTGAAATAGCCGATAGTATAGTCAGTACCAGCAACATCATTATCGATTGTGCCTGGTAAACCGATACATGGAAAACCTGCTTCCGTTAATTTTTTTGCACCTAAATAAGAACCATCACCACCAATAACAACTAAGGCATCAAGCTCATTTTGTTTCATGTTTTCGATAGCAACAGCACGTACATTGTCTTCACGGAACTCAGGGAAACGAGCAGAACCAAGGAATGTACCACCACGGTTGATCATGTCTGACACGCTAAAACGGTCGAGTTTTTTCATGCGATTTTCGTATAGCCCCATGTAGCCATCCATAATCCCATAAACCTCTAAACCTTCACTTAGTGCGGCACGGACAACACCACGGATCGCGGCATTCATACCTGGTGCATCACCACCACTTGTTAAAACCCCAATTCTTTTGATCCCATTGACCATGATTACCTCTGATTCTTATTCGATGTAATTATTGCAAAATTGTTGGAATAACTTTTTATTTCAATACCGGCTTATCTGGTGTAATTTTCCGATATCGTAAATGCTGAATTGATTCAACAATACCATTGTACGCATATTTTTTACCAGTTCATCATTATCGTACATTTTTTTTCATAAACTTGATGCGCATTAAACTAATCAGGTAGCCTGTATAAATATTATACTAGTCTATCTCAAACGCATTTCGCCAATAAGTTAACACTTTTTATACAGACACTTTACTGCCTTTTTGCATTCATCTCAAAAAAACGCTATTTATGCTAAAAATAGCATCGGCATATTTTGATAAATATTCAGTTTTCTCTGGTGTGATGCTCTATCTACCGTTTATCTCTCTATTTTGTGATGTCATCCTTTCAAAGAAAAAGATGATCTAGGGTACATTTGTGACCAGCAACAAAGTTCTCTGGTTGATTTACCGCTTTTCAATCTAGACTGATACAGTGGAACTCACACTTAATAGGAGGTTTTATGTTTGATTTAACGGGTAAAATCGCTTTGGTTTCAGGTGGTGCAAAAGGTATTGGTAAAGGTATCGTTATCGCCCTAAAAAATAGTGGTGCGAAAGTGATTATTGCCGATATTGATGATGTTGCAGGCAATAAAACAAAGCAAGAATTGAATGTTGAGTTTATGCACCTTGATGTCACTCATCAATCTGCCTGCGAAAAAGTGGTTGATGATGTCGTGAAAGAGTACGGTAAACTCGATATTCTTTGTTCCAATACTGGTATTTTCCCTCAAGCCACTATTAAAGAGATGACGGAAGCCGATTGGGATAAAATGCACACCGTTAACCTCAAGGGGATGTTTTTCTTAGTAAAAGCAGCCCTTCGCGTAATGGAAAAACAAAAACAAGGTCGTGTAATTATCACTTCTTCTATTACAGGCGCTATTACGGGTTACCCGGGTTGGAGCCACTATGGTGCAAGTAAAGCAGGACAATTGGGTTTTATGCGTAGCGCAGCACTAGAATATGCACGTCATGGTATTACCATCAATGCTGTGATGCCAGGAAATATCCTCACCGAAGGCTTACAGGCGCAAGGTGAAGCCTATTTAAATCAGATGAAAGCGTCTATCCCTACACATACTTTAGGTGAACCAGAAGATATCGGCTATGCCGCCGCATTCTTTGCGTCGAATGAAGCCAAGTATATTACAGGTCAAACAATTATCGTGGATGGCGGGCAGATTTTACCTGAATCTCCAGAGGCGTTGTTGTAGTATATTTAAGGGTAGAATAATAATCTGCCCTTATTTTTTAATTATAATTTATATAAGATTTTTGAGTTATAACTGATTAGTCGTGTTATTAGGCTATTTAATAAAGAATGGAACAGGTTTAGTATCATGAAAATACTTCATTTGATTAATTTACAAGGGTTTGGTGGTGCCGAACGTTTGTTTATTGAATATTTAAAAAATAGCTCATTTCAAAATGAGATCTTGTGTACTAGTAACTCTTTAAATAAAAACCTGATCCCTGAGCTTAAGAATTTTAATATAAAATACGCCAATAAAATTGCGTCTACTAAAATAAAATATCCTTCTTTTTTAAGAAAATACGTCTTAACAAAAAAAATTGAAGCAAGCAAAGCCGATGTCACTTTAGTATGGGACTTCGTTCCAAGGTTATCCAGAAAGCCTAAAAACACCAGCTTAGTTTATTATGATCATGGTTGTTCTTGGCGCTATCCTCTTACCAACAAAACACTAGGTTTTTTTGGTATGCTCAATAATGCTATAGCTATATCCACAGCATCAAAACGAGTCATGGAATTGAGATTCAATACAACATATGAACCTAAAAAAGTCATTAACCGCTTGCCATTAAAGCCTAGTGAAATAGCAAAAACACTTCATGATGGTAATCAAATTACTCTGGGTACAGCCTCTCGCTTAGTAGGATTAAAAGGGATAGGAATTAGTATTCTCTGTCTATCAGAATTAATAAAATTAAATATAAAAGCAAAGTTAATTATTGCGGGTGATGGTGAACAAAGGAATGAATTAGAAGAATTGGCGATACACAATAATGTAAAAGACTATATCAGTTTTATTGGATATCAATCAGATATGGATACATTTTATTCAGAGATAGACATTTATCTAAGTACTCCAGTAACAGAACCTTTTGGTTTATCTTGCATTGAAGCTTTAGCTCGAGGCATTCCTGTTATCTATCCTAATATTGATGGACAACCTGAAGCAATAAAAGATAAATATTGTGGTATAGGTATTAAACCAACATTACCTATTCCCGAATATCATAAATTAACAAATTTAGATATTAATTTTCCTTATAAAGTTTATGATCCGATATCTGATACACTAACCGCTCCCAAATTAATATCACCTCAAGATTGTGCTTCATCCATAATAGAAGTTATTAATAATTACGATATTTTTAGCCAAAATGCTATTGATTGGTCAAAAGAAACAACAAATTATAACTTATTTATTAGAGAATTTGAGCATGCCATAAGAGAAAATCAAATCATAAACCACTCGTAAAACGGGTGGTTTGCTCTTATCCTATAAGGCTTGTTACCGATCGCGCCTAAATGACGCTGCTTTCTCTTCGTTCAAGCTAAGTGTCTTTGCTACTTTAGCTTACCCCTTAACGGAGTCTATATATTCTTTACTACTCAATTTATCCGAGATTAAACCCGACTTTTCTTGCTCTCTGATATAATTCTGAATTGTGGCTTCGTTTAGTCCAACTGTCGTGACATAGAACCCTTCTACCCAAAACTTTCTGTTGCCAAATTTATATTTTAGATTGGCATGTCTATCAAAGATCATTAGCGAACTTTTACCCTTCAAATATCCCATGAAACTTGAAACACCTATCTTCGGTGGAATACTCACTAACATATGGACATGGTCTGGCATGAGGCGCCCTTCGATTATTTCCACATCTTTATACTTACAAAGGTCTCTAAGGATCTCTCCTATACTTGCACGAATATTATTAAAAATCACTTTCCGTCTATATTTCGGCGAAAAGGCGATATGGTATTTACACAGCCACGTTGTATGTGCTGAACTTTGTGCTTTAATACCCATCAAAAAAAAGCCCCTCTCCAGAGGGGCTGCAAAAGACAGGGATGGTGTCCAAAAATAGAACTTAACTCTTTGTTTTTATTGAATTCTAACAGTACACCGTCCACCAACTGTCCACATCCACGAAAAAACGACCACATTGAAAAAAAAGATAAGCCTTCTAAAAATGGAAGGCTTACTCTTTTGTACCCGATTTAAGATTTTCTGAATTTGTCCATAGATCAATAAAATTTCCAGAAACATAAACTTTTACATGAGCAATACCTGACGTCCACCCTTGAGATACCACTTTCTCAATTTCCGTTCCGTCTTTCACGTAAGTACATTCTGAAGCTAACATTTTTTCTATCGCATCCAAGTCTTTATGTTTAGCCGCGGCTGATAACCTGTTAAATGAATCTTCTGAAATACAAACAGGATAATCATTAGAAAGATATGCTGCATTTGCAACGCCCATTGGTAGCAATGCAAATAACATCCCTAAAATATTTTTTCTCATTAAAAATCCTTATAACTTTTTTCAATTTAAACAACTAAACTAAATAGCGGTTCAATTACTTCAATTTCTGTAATTATAAAGGAGTGTATCTACAATGAGTAAAATTGTCATTTCTGTACTAGTGATTGCAGTCCTTAATCTGCTTTCAATAAATACTGTATCAGCTCAAAACTACCCTTGTTCTGGTAAAAAAGGCGGTGTATCTCACTGTGAGAATGGTAAATTTATTTGTAATGATGGAAGCACAAGTAAATCAAAACGAGTTTGTACTGATGAAAGTGATACAAAGAAAAAATAGAACATTTCAGATATAAACAACGCCCGGAACACTCCGGGCATTTTCATTAAATCGCTAACGCCTGTTGGCAATACTTATCAAGATGTGGCTCTACTCGTTCAATCAATTGAGGTTTTGAAATAAACCGCGTTACGGTTTCATGGCTGACGAACGTCGCGCCACAATTGATATTCTGGCACTGGTTATAACGTT
>PPYF01494394.1_pt1 | contig 55701 bp, 39 predicted proteins | sample 1559871 | NCBI WGS metagenome assembly PPYF01 (sample SAMN08240021, study PRJNA423297) | Human gut metagenome, whole genome shotgun sequencing project.
GGCGGTTCTGGTTCAGGGGAATACGCTGACTCACTGCGCGTCGCCTTCCTGCTTGAGGTGGTTGATGAGGCCGCGTGCGGCGGCGTCAATGAGGCCGGTGGTGTACACGAAGTCGCGTTCGCTACCGTACCAGGGGTCGTAGATGCCGAGCTGGTCCAGGTGGGTGGTGGTGACCTTCGGGTCGAAGCTGCGCATCATACGGATCTTGGCTTTGTCGGCCTCGTTGCGGGCGAGGGCTTTGAGACGCAGGTAGTGGGGTGCGTCCATGGCGAGGATGAGGTCGTTGCGGTCGAAGTCCTCGATGGTGAAGACGCTGGCGCGGTGCGCGGACGGGTCGATACCGCGGGTGGTGAGCTGCGCGGCGGCGCGCGGGTCGATGCGGTTGCCTTCTTCTTCGTTGCTGATGCCGCTGGAGGTGACGGTGACGGGCACGCCGGCTTCTTGGGCGTGCTGGCGGATGAGGTATTCGCCGACGGGGGAGCGGCAGATGTTGCCGGTGCAGACAGTCATGATTCGGTACATGGTTCTAGTGTATCGGTGGGGTGACGGGTGGTTGGGCGCGGTGGGTGATTGGGGCGGTTCTTTGGGCGGTTCGATGACGGGCGGAGGCGCTCGCCACCGGGGACTGTCGATACCGGAATCGGGCGCAAAAAGGCCCCGCAGGTGTGGGGCCGGTGGGGCCTTAAAAACAGATTTCTACGGGGCGATAGAACTAACTTCCCCATAGTTCATTGTGTCTTTATTCCAAGAGCCTGGATTAAAAATCGCAGTACCTTTCGGAATCTTATAGTTATTATTTTTGAAGGATAGATTACCGCAACGGATTGAAAATAAGCTTTGTGGAGATACTACAAAATTATGTTTTGCGGAATCAATTTTGTGTGAAAATGATGCATGAACGTATTTGCAGTTCTTGGGGTGCTCGCTATGAGAATGTATGCGCTCTGCAAATATTGGCTCTTGTGAAAAACGAGCATCCTTGAAATTGACGGCATCATGAAACTGTGAAGATACAAATTTTGCTGATTTGAAGAATTCTGCATTTTCAAAGTAAGCTTTTCCATTGAATAAAGATTGAAATGATACTGGGCCATTAAATTTTGCCCAAGGAAAAAATGTTTCGCCAACAAAAAAAGTGTCATCAAATTCTGCTGAACCGTAGAATACTGCATCCGTAAAATCGGTCCTGCCAAAGAAATGTGAATTACTGAAAATTGTTTTGCCATAGAATTTGGCAGCATGGAATGATGTATTGGTATAGGTGTAATATGGAAGAAAATAGAATATAGGGGCGGCAAAGAAGTTGAAATTAAATTTACTCCAGGTGCCGACTATTTCCCTGTTGTTTATATTGTTTTCATCTATCTTGATTGTGATTCTTTTATTTATTTCATCAAATATGGATTTACGTATATTGGCTTCTTCAAGGAATTTTGCTCGATCCTCTGCAAAGTTTCCATTGTAGTTATTAGGCGGAATATCTGGTTCGAGGATATCTCGTTTTTCTGCAAGGTGAAAAGGTGAACGAATATAGGCGCAAAGAGTATTGATGATAATTTGTCCCTCTTTTTGTTGTTCGTCAGGTTCGAGAGAATTATCTGTAAGCCACTCATCGACAAGACCTACAAGGGTGTAGATACCTCCTAAGCAGATTGTAGATTTCTCATCAGCGAGTTGCTCAATAGCTTTGGTATAGCGGCTACGGCGTTCCGAATGGACCTGGCGGATATGGTCCCGGTCGTTCTTATTTTTTTCTTGAGTGTTCTTGCGATGAGTTTCCCAAAGCGTGAGCATCGTAAGGGCTCCTGCAAATACTGCAAGAATCGCTTTGCGTATAGAATCAATAGAATCACTTCCATCCGTAGATTTAAGGATTCGTGGAGGTAGAATAAAAGCACAGAAAACCCCAGCAAGAGCTACTAATATAAGGGTTATGTAAAACCAATTTTCCTTGCATTGTGTTTTAAGTTTTTCCCATCGAGAAGGGGTGGTGCTTGTCGAATCTATATCATCCGTATATGATTTTTTCACAGTTCTATTTTCTCCTGTCTGTTCTGAGGGAATCGGTCGCTTTTGTTATAGTGTATAGAGTGCATAATTAGAACTTCTAACGGTGGTAAGTCAAAAAAGAAGTCCTAGCATGCTTTGGATGCTCCACTCTCCTCATAGAAGGTAAGAGCGATGCACCCAAAGTATATTTGTCTGCAAATTTTAGTTATTTTCTGTTTTTTTGTAGTATTCCTCAATGTTATTTTTTATATATTCCTTAACGTTAGGGATGAAAAGTAAGCTTCCTTCGGGGATAGTAAATATCTTATCGCCCGGTGGGCTAACTTCCTTGGTTTTAATATTATGGGGACTTTGAGAAGATACGGCGAACATGTAATTCTCCGGTTCTACCTTAAGTGAAAATTGTGCAGGTAGTGTTGACTTGGCAGCAAAAAGTGGTGATTCGTGAGTAAATACTGATTCGCTAAAATCTACAGATTTTTCAAAAATGGCTCCAATAAAAGATGTCGATCCAGCGAAGAAGGAGTTTCCGAAATATGCAAAACCACTAAAGATAGTAGAGTTAAAATCTGCATTCTCCAGGAAATGTGTTAATTCAAAAGATACATCTTTAAATCTGGATGATCTGAAGTCTACGTCAGCCCCAATGGATGCCTTGCGGAAAGACGTGATGTCTTTAAAATTAGCCTGGCTAAAATCTGCTGATTTATCAAAGGTATTATTTTCAAAGTTTGCCATTTCTTCAAAAGTCGCACTACTGAAGTATGACGAAGATAGGAAGATGGCGTTCTCGAAATTTGCAAATTTTAAGAAGGTTGCCTCGTTGAAAAAAGCAGGACTATTAAACTTAGTATTACTGAAGTCCGCAAATCCTTCGAAAATAGCATTGTCGAAGAATGCAGAACGAATGAAGGCGGTATCACTGAAATCTGTAGAGTCTTTAAAAATTGCATTGCTGAAATAAATATTTCCGATTATAACAGCGTCATATAGATCAACAGGGTAAAAGAAAGTAGCATGAGAAAAGTTATAGGTAAAATCTGACCATAAGCCGTCACTCAGGACCGTCTCCCCGTTAGTATCCTTTTCGCCGCTATTACCGAGTCGATATTTAATTTGGGTCAAAATAGTTTGACGTAAATCTTGTTCTTCGCGAAGCCTTGCTTTATCAGATATGAGGTTTCCTTCATATTTTTTAATTTCCTGCTCCGTCAAATTTTTATTTTCTAAAAGCTCTTTCTTCTCAGCAAGAGGAAAGGGAGAACGAATATAGGCGCACAGGTTATCAATGATGACCTGTCCTTCGACTTTTCGCTCGCCAGCATCGAAGGAATCATCGAGTAACCATTCGTCGGCAAGCCTCAGAAGGGTGTAGGCGCTACCCATGCGAATTGTTGCCTTATCGTGAGCAAGATTTTCAATAGCATTGGAATAACGGCTAAGACGTTCTGCACGAACATTATCAAGTCGAATTTGTTCGTTAGTTGCAGAATCTTGTTGATTCTTCTTGATGTATTCCTTAGTCTTGAGGTCGGTAAGTTGGTTTTTCCAATAGAGCTGGAAAATAGCTAGGATGGCGATAATACCACTTGTGATACATAGAATATGAAAGCGTAGCTGACCTACATCGTCGGGGCTCATATTCCATATCCACCACAGTAGTAGGGGGATGAGCAAAGCTGCCGTGCCTCCTGCGACAGTAGTCGCGATGAGAATTTTAGTAAACTCATCAACATACCAGGGGCTCTTAGAGCCTTTTGAATCTTCCAAACTCTCTTGTTCGGACAAAATACCTTCAGTAGGCATTGGACTCTCCTATATCTACACTGAAAAAGGACTGACTCATCCAGCATACCGTAACTCTGTTCTCTATTCGACTAGTGACGATAAGTGGTATATCTGGGGATCGCAAGTTGTTTTTCATGCAGAAATGAGGAAATAGCAGGGATGAGCGGCATAGCAAATAGTTTCCCGCGGGGAGATACGCAGGACGTATAGTGGCTATTCTGAACTGCATTGATGACGGCTTGTAATTACCAGGGGCCACGACCATCCTGGTGTTATCAGGCTGTATAAAACCCCAAATTACTGCGCGGGCTCACTCAAGCGTGTGTATTCCTTCTGTCGTTCATCCCAGGACGCCGGGTCGAAGAGCACCGCCCCGACTGGGATGTGGTAGCCCACACTGTTCAGCCCGGCTGTACCCAGCGGAATAGGCTGGCTGCCCTCGCACACCGCGAAGTTATGCGCCTCCTGACCGGCAGACTCCGAACCTGTAGGTAGCGTAGCGAACCGAGCCCGGTACACCTCACCCGACTCAACATTCTTCGCCGCAAAGAGCGGCGGGCTCTCCACGAAAGACACATCGCAGAAATCTGCAGTCTGCACAAAGGACGCGCCATAGAACTCCGCGCCCGCCTTAAAGGTCACATCACGGAACCCAGCGAGCCCCTCAAACGTAGCCCGGCTAAAGTGCGCATCCCCGTAGAAGGTTGCCGCGTTAAACCCGGCATGCCCCTCAAAGACCGCCTCACGGAACTCCGCAACTCCCGCAAAATCCGTCCTGAAGAAGCTTGCATTACCGCCAAAAGACGACCTAAAGAACCCAGCGTTCCCCTCAAATGAAGCACCGCTAAAGCCCGCATCCGCAACAAACGTAGCGTCGCGGAAGTCAGCGTGCCCTCCAAAAGAAGCCTCGCGGAAGTCAGCATTAGCATTGAATGCCACCCAGCGGAAGAATGCATCACCAGCAAAGCGCGCGTTACTAAAGTCCGCCGTTCCCATGAAAGTTACGTCGCTAAAACGCGCATCCTGGTCAAAGACCACCCGGGTAAAGTTCGCATCGCCCACAAAAGCTACCCCGCTGAAATCCGAGCCGTTGCAGAACCTCGCCGCAGAGAAATCGGCGTTCTCAATAGTGAGACCGTCGAGAGGGTAGAAGACGACCGCCCGGCTGAAATCGAACTCAAAGCCACTCCACGCGCCGGGGACAACAGCCACCTCACCCTTCTCATTTTCAGCAAGGGCGCTGCTGCGCTTGCTCATCTCAACGAAGATGCTGCGGCGAACATCCTGCTCACCACGGAAAGCCGCCAGATCCGTAGCGAAATCACCCGCATAGTTAGCGGGCGGTGCATCGGATTCAAAAGCTTCTGCCTTGAACGCCCGCGAGAACGGCGAACGCACATAAGCGCAGAGGGCATTGACGATGACCTGCCCCTCCTTATGCCGCGCCTCAACGCTGAGCTGCTCGTCAGCGAGCCACTCATCCACCAGACCCGCAAGCGTGCTGATGGCACTCGCACGGACTGCCGGGTTCGGATACGCCAGATGCTCAACTGCCTTGCTGTAACGGGTACGGCGCTCGGCATGCACCCGCTGGGGGTGTTTCAGCTTTTTCTGGGTGTTCATGCGGTGGAACTCCCCAAGAAAGAGAACACCCAGAAGGGTGCCGGTGATGAAGAAAATGAACGGCTGAACTTCAAAATTGGCGATGCCAGGGTCAAAGGTGAAAGGCATAAAACCCGCCGCGACGATGCCCAAGAGAGCGATAGCCCAAACCCAGGTGCGGAAGCTAGACAGCTTCCCCTTGAGATTGCCGAACTGCGCGGCGAGCGGGAAAAACAGAATGACTACTGCGCAAGCTATCAGCCAAACCCACGCGGTGCTCGGTGCGAGATGCATGTGGTTCTCCTGTCATCGTTGAAAGGGGCGGGTCATACTCAGCATAGTTCAACGGTGCTTTTCGGGAGCCTATTGGCGTATATTTTGCGGGCATACACGAAGACCCCGCCGGAGCTGGATGCACGGGCGAGGCCTGTGGGAGCTTCCCCGCCGGCGGGGGAGAGCTAGGTTTTACTGCGCAGGCTCACTGAAGCGGGTGTAGTCCTGCTTCTCTTCGTCCCAGGAATCCGGGTCGTACAGTACCGCACCGACAGGGAGAACGAACGTTCTATTAAGAAGCTCCGCCGTGCCGCAACTGAAACCGTGCGGGCTCTCCGGGCGCACCTCGAACAAGTAATCCTGCGGATCCGCTTGCGCCGAGAACCGGGCACTCTTCTGTTGACCCTCCGAGTCCCAAAAAGACGGCTCAGCGTACGAGAATCTAGTCTGCCTAAAATCAGCCTTCTGACTGAACTTCGCATCCGCAAAGTAGGCTCCCGCAAAGTTCACCCCGTTGAAGCTCGCCGCCCCCGCAAACGTCACCCCACCAAAGCCAACACTCGCCGTGAACGTCGCCCTGCTAAAATCGGCATCCTGCGCGAAGGCCGCATGACCGAAGTCCGCGTACTGCGGGAGTTCCCTATCATAGCTCGTCCTCGGAAGCGCAATAAAAGACGCCCGGCTGAACGTGGCGTCGCCGTAGAACCGCGCCCCACCAAAATCCTCGTACTGCGTGAAGGACGCCCCGCTAAAGTCCGCCGCGCTCGCAAAGCGTACGTTGCTGAACATTGCGGACTGCTTGGTGACTACACCGGCAAAGCGCGCGACCCCGCCGAACAGCGACTTGGAGAACACCGCAGGCTGGTTGAAGACCGACGCGGCGAAGTGTGCTTCATCGTGGAACGTGGAGGCGGTGAATACTGCCTTTCCGTCGAAGGTGACCGCCGCGAAGCTGGCTATGCCTGCGGTGTTTAAGCGTGAAAAGTTGGCGTCGGACTCGAAGGAGGCTACCGCGAAGTCAGCCGTAGCTGAAAAGACTGTATCTGAGAAGTCGGCTCCGCCGGTGAAGGTTACGGTTGCGAAGCTTGCCGTATCCGCAAAACGTGTCCCGCTGAATTCTGCTGCGCCCGCGAAGTGGGCGGCGCTGAAGCCCACCCAGTCGTTGAAATTCGCGCCCTGGAAGGACGCGTCAGCGGTGAACTGTGCCGCGGAGAAGCTGGTGTCACCGTGGAAGGTTGCGCCGAAAAAATCAGCCGGGCCGTAGAAGGTCGCGGAGGCGAAATCGGCGTTCTGAAAGTGTAGCTGCCGTAGCGGGTAGAAGATGGGCGCACCGCCAAAGTCGAAGCGCAGATCCGCCCACATGGGCGATATTGGCGGCACCGCGTGCTGGTTTTCCTCATTGCCTTCTTTGTTGCTCTCGGTGGCGGAGGCGAGGCGGCGGCTGAACTCCGTGAAGACTGTGCGGCGCACCAGCTGCTCTTCGCGTAGCGCCTCCTGATCGCGCGTAAAGTCGCCTTCGTACCCTTCGGGGGCATCGTCTGATTCTAGGACCTGCCGCTTCTGTACGAGGGGGTAGGGCGTGCGGATGCACCCGGTCAGCGCGTCGATAATGGTCTGGGCTTCTTCGCGGCGTACCTGCTCGGGGAGGGATGTATCGGTGAGCCATTCGTCTGCGAGGTTCGCGAGCGTGTACACCCCGCCGAGGCGTACGGCGGGCTGCCCGTTGAGGAATTGTTCGAGAGCGTGCGTGTAGCGTTCGCGCCGCTCAGCCCGCTGGATGCGCGCTGGAGAGTTCACGCGTTGCCGTAGCGCGGTGAAGAGTTTGTTGAGGTTCATGGCGGTGTGCCCTTCCTGCTCCGGTGCTGGCTTATATCCAGCATAGGGGAGACCCCACCCATTGCGCGCTCACGCTGGGCAAAGAAGATGCCCCGCCTGCACGAGAGGTGCAGGCGGGAGCAGTATTATATTCTCTATACAGCTTGATGGCTCTTGATGGCAAAGGTCCTTTTCTCGAAATCCCATGACTCTCCATATCTGGACCCGATGGGGATTTGATTTTGAGGCCAACTATTACCAGGAGATCTGGGGACACTCCCTAACGGAAGATTTATCTGTACATTTATGCTGAAAAATTCATGCGATTTTCTGGTAGCAAAACATGCATTATTAAAAGTTGAGGAGCTACCGAAAAAGTGGTTGCTGAATCGAGAAGAATCAACAAAATAAGCTCTATCGAAATTTGATATTCCTTGAGTCCTGCCGTCTTCAAAATATGCAGACCCTTCAAAAATTGCGTCAGTAAATATCATATCCCCATCAAAATACCTATCAGCAAATGTTGCCGTTTTTGCAAAATACGCTCCAGTAAAGTCTGCATTGCCTTTAAAAGGATATCCAGATGATATGTTTGGACCTCCCTCAATTAAGAAAGAAGCGCCCCCATGGAACTCAGTTTTTTGGAATTCGGAGTCCATCAAAAAGGACGTATTTCTAAAATCGGAATGTCCTATAATGACAGAATTATTGAATTCCACTTTATGCTCGAATGTGGCATTAAAGAAGTCTGCCTCTCCTTCAAAACTGGCTGAGAAGTTTGTATATCCTCTAAAAAATGCCTTAGCAAAAGTAGCGTTACTCTTAAACGAAGAGTCAGAAAAATAAGTTTCTTTATTGAAATTGGTCCAAGATGAATCGTTGCTTGAGAAAATTGCTTCTCCTTCAAAAACAGTTCCTTTGAAGTATGCTTTTCCCTTAAAAGATGCCCCGGAAAAATCTGAAGGACCTTCAAACGTAATTTTAGTTGGTTCGGAGCAGGAGAAGTCTGCCTGACCATTAAATACTGCATTATTGAAATTGGCTCCCCCCTTGAAAACACAATCTCTAAAATCAGCTTCTCCTGAGAATACTGCGTCTGAGAAGTCGGGATTCTTGAATGTCATATTTTTGAGGCTGTAGAATATCGGTGCTTTACTGAAATCGTATTCAAATTTATTCCATAAGCGATAAATCATCTTATTATCTTTATTTGTAAGACGCTTGCTTATTTCTGTAAAAATGGCATGGCGAACTTCTTGTTCTCCGGCAAGCTTTGCTTTATCGGCAATAAAATCACCTACGTAGATAGACTTATGAGGGAGAGAACTTAATGCTTCTCTTTTTTCTGCAAGTAAGAAGGGGGATCGTATATATACGCAAAGGTTGTTTATAATAATTTGCCCCTCTTTTTTGCGAGATGCGCGCTTAATGCTTTTATCAGTAATCCATTCATCTATAAGCCCAATAAGAGCGTATACACCTCCAAGACGTGCTGAGGCATGGTCGCTTGTAAGCTTATCAATCGCTTCAATATAGCGACTGCGTCGAGTAGCATGAACCTGTCTAACATATTCTTGTGTATCTTTTTTCTTTTGGGTATCTAGTTGTTCTCGCTCAAGCTCGCTCTTTTGGTGGCTCTTGATAAGTCCAAATACTGCAATAATGCCGCCTGTGATACCAAGCATCGCGGTTGTCAAAGCGGTGCTATCGCCAATTATCTTAAAAATATTCATTGTCGCCGGAATTGTTAGTGCCGACAATCCGCCTAAAGCAATAATAGAAGTAAAAAATTGAAGCGGATGGCTTTTAAAAGAGTCGACAATGAGGGAGCTGTTTATGTAAGCAGAGTATATATTTTTTGTTACATAAACTACGACTATAGCTGTAAGAATAATTCTTAGCACGTCCACAAAATAAATTAAGTTAAAATAATATAAAGATAGATGAATCGTTAGGATAATTAGTATAGCCCAAATAAATTTGAAATCCTTTTTTTGGGGCTTGAATATCGATATTAAAATTTCAATAGGATTTTTTTTGATATGCGCAGAATAATCTAACGGTAAATTATTGCTGGTAAGGTATTCTTGTAGCCGTGTTTTAAATTCTGTAAATTTTATTTTTAAGTATTGTGCAATGAGATCGTTGTGGGTAAAGCCCATATAGCTGTTGCTAATATATTTTGGTTTAGTTGAAATAGTCTTGAAGAAAAAATGAATACATAGGGCTTCTAGTATAAACTGGAGCAGGCCACTCAGTGTGATGCCAATCTTTTCTATAATATAGTTTGTAAATAAGAGGCAGAACGAAAGTATGAAGAGTAGCGGAAGCTCGACCGGACTAATGTAAAAAAAATTTCTGATTTTTGGAGGTACTTTTTCCCAAATTTTTTTACAAAATTTCTGCTTCCCACAATCAGGGTCACATGGTAAGAAATGTTGGATTTCCGGCAAAGTGCTCTTTGGGGGCATTATGCTCTCCTGTCTACTTTGAGAGGATATGGTCCTAACCAGGATACGGCAGGCGGTAGCCTCAAGCCATAGGTGAAGGTTAGAGAATTGCGGGTCGGACAAGCGGAGATACCTTCATAAAGTGAGCGGTGGAGCTTGCAAACATGCCCTCTATATAAGAGGAGTGAATCTCTGATGTCTCGCCGCGATGCCTCACAGTAGGTGCTCGTAGTTGAAATACCTGCACGAAGCACACTTCTAGCAGCGCTGCTAGAGGTCTAGCCTCCAGGCCTAAAAATCCCGCCTAACAATCGCCCCGCACACCCTATATAAGGTGCTCCTATGCCACCTTCCGGCACCTCTCGCACCCCAATTTTTCAGTTTTCCGCCCTTTTTCACCCCTTTTTTAAAAAATTTTTTCGCTCAGTTAGCCCGCCCGTGTCCGCCGTGCGCTGAATCGCGGCGCCGCACCCTCACGCCACCCAAACCCCCCGGAATTCCGCGGCAAAACGCCCCATTCACACCTCGCCGCCGCCCCAAAATCCCCTGCAAAACACCGCCCCAGAACCCTAAAAAACCCACCCCTCACGCCCCTCCGCATAAAAAAGTTGAGTAAAGTTCGCTCAACTCTATTGACACCCCTGCCAGGAGAGTGCATACTTGAGTACATGAGGCTCAAGGAGCCGCGCAGACCACCCCGCACGGGGCGGTACGCGCAGCACCGACCGCCTCCAAAACTTTCAAACTAACCCGCCTCGCATTAGAAGAAGCGGGGCACTAACACCTAAGGAGTGAATAAACATATGGCACGTGCAGTAGGTATTGACCTCGGTACCACCAACTCGGTCGTAGCAGCACTGGAAGGTGGCGACCCGGTCGTCATCGCTAACGCAGAGGGCACCCGCACCACCCCCTCCGTCGTCGCATTCTCCAAGGACGGCGAGGTTCTGGTCGGTAGCGTCGCAAAGCGTCAGGCAGTGACCAACGTCGACCGCACCATCTCCTCCGTCAAGCGCCACATGGGCACCGACTGGACCACCGAGATTGACGGCAAGAAGTACACCCCGCAGGAAATCTCCGCTCGTATCCTCATGAAGCTGAAGGGCGACGCAGAGGCATTCCTGAATGACACCGTCACCGACGCCGTCATCACCGTCCCGGCATACTTCAACGACGCTGAGCGTCAGGCAACCAAGGAAGCCGGCGAGATTGCAGGCCTGAACGTCCTGCGTATCGTCAACGAGCCCACCGCCGCAGCACTGGCATACGGCCTGGACAAGGGTAAGGAAGACGAGCTCATCCTGGTCTTCGACCTCGGTGGCGGTACCTTCGACGTCTCCCTGCTGGAAGTCGGCAAGGATGACGACGGCTTCTCCACCATTCAGGTTCGCGCAACCAGCGGTGACAACCGCCTCGGTGGTGACGATTGGGACCACCGCGTCGTCGAGTGGCTGCTCGCACAGGTGAAGGCAAACACCGGCGCTGACCTGTCCAAGGACAAGATTGCTCTGCAGCGTCTGCAGGAAGCAGCTGAGCAGGCTAAGAAGGAGCTGTCCAGCGCTTCTAGCACCAACATCTCCCTGCAGTACCTGTCCGTGACCCCCGAGGGTCCCATCCACCTGGATGAGAAGCTGACCCGCGCAAAGTTCGAGGAACTGACCCACGACCTGCTCGAGCGCACCAAGAAGCCCGTGCTCGACGTAATCAAGGAAGCTGGCGTGTCCATCTCCGAGATTTCTGAGGTCATCCTGGTCGGTGGCTCCACCCGTATGCCCGCCGTCTCCGAGCTCGTCAAGGAGCTCACCGGCCGCGAGCCCAACAAGGGTGTGAACCCCGACGAGGTTGTGGCAATGGGTGCAGCCCTGCAGGCAGGCGTGCTGAAGGGCGACCGTAAGGACGTTCTGCTGATTGACGTCACCCCCCTCTCCCTCGGTATCGAGACCAAGGGCGGCGTGATGACCAAGCTGATCGAGCGCAACACCGCAATCCCGACCAAGCGTTCCGAGACCTTCACCACCGCAGAGGACAACCAGCCCTCCGTGACCATTCAGGTCTTCCAGGGTGAGCGTGAGTTCACTCGCGACAACAAGAACCTGGGTACCTTCGAGCTGACCGGCATCGCCCCCGCACCCCGTGGCGTGCCCCAGATTGAGGTCACCTTCGACATTGACGCAAACGGCATCGTGCACGTCTCCGCAAAGGACAAGGGCACCGGTGTTGAGCAGTCCATGACCATCACCGGCGGTACCTCCCTCTCCAAGGACGACATCGACCGCATGGTCAAGGACGCAGAGGCACACGCTGAGCAGGATAAGGCACGCCGCGAGGCTGCTGACACCCGCAACGCAGCTGAGTCCGTCGCATACTCCGTCGAGAAGCTCCTGAAGGAGAACGGCGACAAGCTGCCCGAGGACGTCAAGACCTCCGTTCAGGGCGATGTCGACGAGCTGAAGAAGGCACTCGAGGGCGACGACGACGCAGCAGTGAAGTCCGCATTCGAGAAGCTGCAGGCATCCCAGTCCAAGCTGGGCGAGGCACTCTACGCAGCAGCTCAGGCTGAGGCATCCGAGTCCAAGCCCGCCGCTGATGAGGACGTTGTCGACGCCGAGGTTATCGACGAAGATGAGAAGAAGTAATCATGGCTGAGCAGGAAAACACCACCCCCGACCCGCTGGAGGAGGCATTCAACGCCCCCGCAGCGGAAGGCCACCCCGAAGCTGAATCGGTCGAAAGCCCCGAGGAAGCTGCGGAAGCCGTCGAGGCTGAGCTCCAGGACGCCGTAGAAGCAGAATCTGCGGATGCGGCACTCGCCGCGGAGCGCCTGGACTCCCTGCTTCGCCTGCAGGCAGAGTTCACTAACTTCAAGAACCGCACCGCTCGCGAAAAGGAGCAGCTGCGAGGCTTCGTAACCAGTGAACTGGTGACCGCACTGCTGCCGGTGCTCGACGATATCGACGCCGCACGCAAGCACGGCGACCTGCAGGAAGGCCCCTTTGCCTCCATCGCTACCAAGCTCGAAGAGCTGCTCGGCAAGCAGGGCGTGGAGCGCTTCGGTGAAGTAGGCGACGCCTTCGACCCGAACATCCACGAAGCTGTACTGCAGCAGCCCACCGACGAGGTGGCTGAGGATCATGTCTCCATGGTTCTGCGTTACGGCTACCGCGTGAACGACCGTGTGGTTCGTACCGCTCAGGTGGCTGTGGCTGTCGCACCGTAAGGTGATCGGCTCAGCATTGGCTGAATAACTAACGACGGGCGGGTGCTCTCCCTAGTGGGGGAGTGCCCGCCTTGTTGTTTGCCTGAACTGTTTGCCAGGGTTATTTATCCGGGCTGTGGCGAGCTGTGGTGGCGGTTAAAGGCTTGTAGGGGCGCTATTTTTTTTGGGCTCAGCCCTTTCAAAATTGAGTCAAGTAGACTAAACTTTTATATAGAGCATTAAGACAAGTGCGCGGTGCCCCTGCAAGCCGTCCCGTAACCGAGGAGGGCGGCGCATCACCGCAGAAGGAGAAACATAACATGGCAAGTGAAAACTGGCTAACCGACGACTTTTATAAGGCCCTGGGCGTGAGCGAAGACGCAAGCGAAAGCGACATCAAGAAGGCGTACCGCAAGCTCTCCCGCAAGTACCACCCGGATCTGAACCCCGGCGACGCCGCAGCAGAGAAGAAGTTCAAGGAAATCTCCGAGGCCTACGACGTGCTCTCCGACAAGAAGCAGCGCGAGGAGTACGACCAGATTCGCCGCTACGGCGCCGCAGGCATGGGTGCGGGTGGCTTCGGTGGTGGCGGCTTTAGCGGCGGATACCCCGGCGCGGACGCCTTCGGCGGATTCCGCGGCGGCACCAGCGCCAATATCAACATTGACGACCTGCTCGGCGGCCTGTTCGGTGGAAGCACCGGCGGCAGCCGCCGTCGCTCCGCAGGCTTCACCAGCGCCGACTTCGGCGGCATGGGTAGCGGCTTTGGCGGCGCACAGCACGCGGCCCCCGAGGAAAGCACCACCAGCACCCGCATCAGCCTCGCTCAGGCATACACCGGCGCGACCGTGACCGTGTTCCTGCCGGACGGCTCCCACACCGAGGCACGCATCCCCGCAGGCATTAAGGACGGCCAGAAGGTCCGCCTGCGCGGCAAGGGCCTGCGCGGCGGCGACCTGAAGGTCACCGTGCGCGTCTCCGATGACTCCGTGTACTCCCGCGAGGGCAACAACCTGATTCTGCGCGCACCCGTCACCCTCGCCGAGGCCGTCGACGGCGCAGTGATCGAGGTGCCCCTGCCCGACGCATCCACCGTGAAGCTGCGCCTGGCACCCGGCCAGGTCGGCCGCCGACTGCGCGCTAAGGGTCGCGGCTTCAAGGCTAAGGGCGGCGACGGCGACCTGCTGGTCATCCCGGAGATTGTACTGCCCACCGAGCTGAGCGCAGAGGCACAGGAAGCATTCGATAAGTTCGTAAAACTGGCACCGCAGGAGAACCCGCGTAAGGATCTGTTGAAGAAGGCGAAGTAAACCATGGCATCTCGAGAATCATCATCTAAGTCCCGTAGCGGCAAGCCGTTGCACAGTGTGGACCTGCCGGTTTTCGTGATTTCTGTGGCGGCTGAGCTGGCGGGCATGCACCCGCAGACCCTGCGCCAGTACGACCGCATCGGCCTGGTCCAGCCTTCGCGTGCGCCCGGTAAGGCGCGCCGCTATTCGCAGCGTGACGTGAACCGTCTGCAGCGGATTCAGCAGCTCTCGCAGGAGGGCGTCTCCCTGGAAGGTATCCGCCGAATCATCGAGCTGGAGGCTCTCCTGGAGTCGCAGAAGGAACAGGTTGCGGCGCTGCAGCGTCAGGTTGAGGATGCGAAGGTGAAGATGGGTATGGCGGAGCGTGTGTTCGCTGCCGGTACCAGTGGCGACGTGGTGCATATTGCCCGCGGTACCCGCCCGGCGCCTCGTCAGCGTTCTTCGGCTGTGGTGCTGTACCGTCAGCGTCACCAGCTGGCTACGGCGGATGATACGAAACCGCAGCGCTAAACCGGCTAAACCCGCTACACTGGGATAAACGGTTCGGCTGTTCTAGCCCATTTGCGCTAGTCAGCCACCCATATAGGCTTGTGCGTCTTTGTGCCATACGCCGCGAGAGGGAGGGTAGACCCCCGCCCCGCATGCACTTGGACCCACACACAAGCAGGTGAGGCTCCCCGAATGATCGGGGAGCCTCACCTGCTTAACGTATATTCGCGCTAACCTGCGCCACCTGATGCCGGTGCTGCCTCGGCTTACTTGCGGCGGTAGGTCAGATCGTGCGCGCGGCGGCCCGCCTCCTGAGCCTTACGCTCAAAGCTGGTGAGGGTACGACCCTCCCAACGCGGAGCCCAACCACCCAGCGGATCCTCCTCGGTCGCACCGGCGCCCGGGTTCACGTTCTCAAAGTCGGGGTGCGCCTCCAGAACCTCACGCATGACCAGGGCGTACTCCTCCCAGTCAGTCGCCAGGCGCCAAATGCCGCCGGGCTTGAGCACGCGCGCAACCTTATCAGCGAACACCGGGGACACCAGGCGGCGCTTGTGGTGGCGGGACTTGTGCCAGGGGTCCGGGAAGAACACCCACAGCTCGTCCACGGAGTTCTCCTCAAGCATGTTGTCGAGCAGTTCGGGGGCGTTCGCCTGAGCCACACGCACGTTCTCCACGCCGGCGTTGCCCATCTTCAGCAGCAGGTCCGCAATGCCGGGGGTGTACACCTCAACGGCGAGGAAGTTCGCCTCGGGCACCTCAGCTGCGCGGTGCACAATCGCCTCACCCAGACCGGAACCAATCTCGACGACCTGGTACGCCTCGCGGCCGTAAATCTTAACCGGGTCGAAGGTCGCCTCGGGTGCGACGGAGGTGTCGGTGCGCAGGCGCGGAATGTCCAGCACGTGGGTGGGGGAGTAGGTATCCCAGGCCTTCTGGCGGCGCGCGGTGAGGCGGTCGCCGCGGCGGACGAAGGAGTAGGGCTGGCGGAAGAATTCCTCGGGAACCGGCTTCTTGGCCTTTTCTTCGGTGGATTCGGGTGCCTGGCTAGGCTGCGTGTTCTCAGTAGACATACCTAAAAGAATAGCGTAGCGCCGCTACACCGTGCGGTTTCGGGGCCGCTGGGCGGGGTGATGCCGGGCTGGCCGGGTACGAGCGAACCGGGGGTGGACGCGGCAGATGCAGAAATTCTGCGCGCATACAAAAGTGCGGCGGGAACCGGAAGGTTCCCACCGCACTAAAGAGAGGTTGCTTGAGGAGTGAGCTAAGAGGAGGGCCTTACTTCTTGGAGCCCAGCAGGGCCAGACCCGCGCCGAGCATCACGATGTTGTTTGCGAGCTGCTGGCCGTCCTGGGTGGGGCGGAAGAACTTGTCGTGCATGTCCGGGTTGCGGAAGTACATGGTCATCAGGTTTGCCGCGAATGCGGTCAGGCCTGCACCCGCCAGGCGGGAGGGGATGAAGGGGGTCAGCAGGGTTGCGCCGAGGGCGGTCTCTGCGCCGGAGATGAGCTTGCCGAAGGTTGCTGCATCCAGCTTGGAGACTGCGGGAACGCCGGTTGCGGCCATCTGCTGCAGGAAGGCGTAGGTACCCTCGTCAGCCTTGAGCTTCTTGACACCTGCATCGAGGATGAGTGCGCCTGCGGTGATGCGGAGTGCTGCATTGGAGAACTTGCTCATTGTTGTGTCCTTCTGTTCTGTGGTTGGTCGGCTAGGTTTTCGTTTGAATGGTTACTACTGTAGACCTGAATCCTTGCACTGTAAAGTTTTGACTGGAAAGTTTCTTAATTTTTTGAAAACCCGAAAATAGGGACAGGGGAAGGGCTGCTGGAGGAGGATGGGAAATCCCTGTGCCCGGTGGCTCACGGCGAACCCGCCCCGTGCCCGCGTCATCTCAAATTTCCGCCCCTGTTGGATTCATTGCGCTCGTGTGGGTATGAGGGGGTAAAATTTGAGATTATGCATTCTCTGTATATTTCTCATTGGTGATACAAGCCCCGGTAAAACCGTGTCATCAGGGCCCGCAAGCCCCGAAATACCGCACGTACCGCGGAAATGGGAGGTTCGCCTCCCTGTACGCCGTTAAGGAATATGAGTGAATACCAACCACCCGGATAAGCCCCCGAGTAAAAAACAGGGCAACCGACGCAGAAAAGAGAAATACGTGACACAGCAGCCAACGCCGCAGAACTCCGTCACCGGCCTAGATTCGGAGGCTGAGCACTCCAAGCTCCAGCGCGGGCTCAGCTACCGACATATCCAGCTGATTGCTATTGGCGGCGCCATCGGCACCGGCCTTTTCCTCGGCTCAGCAAAGACCATCGCCCTGACCGGCCCCTCCATCATCTTTGTTTACGCCATTATCGGTAGCGTCATCTACTTTGTTCTGCGCGCTATGGGTGAGATTCTGCTCTCCAACCCCAAGTACAAGTCCTTTACCGACTTCATTACCGATATCCTCGGCCTGCGCGCAGGATTCTTCGTCGGCTGGTCGTACTGGTTCTTCTGGGTCGTCACGGGCATTGCGGACGTCATCGCGATTACCGGCTACGTGCAATACTGGCTACCCGGCATGCCCAAGTTCATCCCGGCGCTCGTGGTCATCACGGCACTGCTACTGCTGAACCTGCCCTCGGTGAAGAACTTCGGCGAAATTGAATTCTGGTTTGCCGTCATTAAGATTGTCGCCATCGTCCTGCTCATCGTGGTGGGTGCGCTCATGGTCGCCTTCAGCTTCACCAGCCCCGACGGTACCACAGCCTCCCTAGCCCACCTGTGGGACCATCCCGGCCCCTCCGGTAGCGGCATCTTCACCCAGGGCGTGACCGGCTTCCTGGGCTCCTTCCAGATTGCCCTCTTCGCTTTCGTGGGCGCCGAGCTCGTCGGCACCGCCGTGGCTGAGACCAAGCACCCCGAGCGCACCCTGCCCAAGGCCATTAACGCCGTGCCCTTCCGCATCGCGCTCTTCTACGCCGTGCCGCTGCTGACTATCCTCGCCGTGACCCCCTGGGACAAGCTGGATAAGTCCATGAGCCCCTTCGTGGGCATGTTCTCCCTGGCGGGCATCGGCATCGCCGCCTCGCTGGTGAACTTCGTGGTGCTGACCTCCGCGGCATCCTCCGCAAACTCCGGTATCTTCTCGACCTCCCGCATGGTCTACGGCCTGGCGCACGACGGTGCGGCACCCTCCGCACTGGGCAAGCTCACCAAGAACGGCGTGCCCGCCAACGCCCTGTACCTGACCACCGTGCTGCTGCTGTTCAGCCTGGTCATGCTGTACGCCGGCAATGGCATCATGGAGGCGTTTACCGTGGTGACCTCCGTGGCCTCGATGATGGGTATCTTCACCTGGAGCATGATCCTGATTGCGTACCTGGTGTACCGCAAGAAGTTCCCCGAGCGCCACGAAGCCTCCCAGTACAAGATGCCCTGGGGTATCGGCATGAGCTGGTTTGGCCTGATTTTCTTCGCCGTCATGGTTTACGCCCTGAGTCTGTACCCCGACACCGCCATCGGCCTGGCGCTGACCCCCGTCTGGTTCATTGCTCTGGCTATCGGTTACAAGATCCTGACCCGTCGCCACGCCGCCAAGCGTGCCCGCGCGCTGGTTGCTGGCAATGTTGTTGAAAAGGCTGCTGACAAGGCTGGTCAGAAGTAGTTTCTGTTCTTTCGTGGCGCTCCGGTAGTGTTGTGTGTAAGCCCCGTTTCTGCATTCTTTTAGGATGCGGAGGCGGGGCTTTCGCGTGCCCTCATGCCTCCCTGCTTACGTTCCGGGGCAGCATTTTTTACACCGCTTGATATGACGTAAATAATAGAAACAGGTCACATTTTTGCCGTAAATCCTGTTTTCTTGCCCTTAACACCTGTAGAATAACTATCCAAGTAGCTGTGAGAGCTCTCAGAAAAACTCCGCGTCAATCGATAGCGTGACACTTCCGAACGCCGCGCGATATCTGATAGAGCTCTAGCCTCGCCCCGAAATCCGGGACGCCCCGCAAGCAAATGGCCGCATATTCATACACTGACCGTGCCCGTTGCGATCTAACGACTCTTATTCCAGTAACGGCATATGCGGTACGGGGTACAACCGCTGAAAAGAGGACGTCGTGACTGAACAGAACAACGTCAGCCTGAATCCTAAAGCTCCCGAACAGGGAGAGCGACTGCACCGCGGTCTGAGCAACCGCCACATCCAGCTCATCGCAATCGGCGGTGCCATCGGTACCGGCCTGTTCATGGGCTCCGGTCGCGCCATCTCCATGGCGGGTCCCTCAGTTATTTTCGTGTACATGCTCATCGGCGCCGTCATCTTCCTGGTGCTGCGCGCCATGGGTGAAATCCTGCTATCAAACCTGCGCTACAAGTCCTTCTCGGACTTCACCACCGACCTGTGCGGCCCCATGGCGGGCTTCTTCCTCGGCTGGTCCTACTGGTTCATGTGGGTGGTGACCGCCGTTGCGGATATCATCGCAATCGTCGGCTACCTGCGCATGTGGTGGCCCGACCTGCAAGCCTGGATTCCGGCGCTCGCCGTCATTGGCGTACTGCTGACCCTGAACCTGGTATCCGTGAAGAACTTCGGCGAAATCGAGTTCTGGTTCTCCATGATTAAGATCGTCGCCATCGTCGCCCTGATCATCGTTGGCGGCGGTATGATCGCCGTCGGCTTCACCTCGCCCAGTGGTGCGCAGGCATCCGTCGCAAACCTTTGGAACGACGGCGGAATGTTCCCGAACCACTTCATCGGCTTCCTGGGTGCCTTCCAGATTGCCGTCTTCGCGTTCATGGGCTCCGAGCTCGTCGGTACCACCGCCGCAGAAACCCAGGACCCCGAAAAGACCCTGCCCAAGGCGATCAACGCCGTACCGGTACGTATTATGGTCTTCTACGTGGGCGCGCTCGCCGTTATCCTGATGGTCACCCCCTGGCGCCTGGTCAGCCCCGATAAGAGCCCCTTCGTCGCCATGTTCACCCTGGCGGGCCTGGGAATCGCCGCGCACATCATCAACTTTGTGGTGATTACCAGCGCAACCTCCTCGGCGAACTCCGGTATCTTCTCCACCTCGCGCATGGCATTCGGCCTGGCACGCGAGCGCAGCGCCCCGCAGTTCCTGGGCAAGATTTCCAAGAACGGCGTGCCGCGTAACGCTCTGTTCCTCTCCGCTGTGATGCTGCTGTCCTCGATTGTGCTGCTCTACGCGGGCGACTCGATTTCTCGCGCGTTCAACCTGGTCACCACCGTGGCTGCGGTGCTCGTGATTTTTGCGTGGACCATGATTATGGTCAGCTACCTGATGTACCGCAAGAAGTTCCCCTCGCGCCACGCGAAGTCGAAGTTCCGCCTGCCCGGCGGCCGCTTCTCCGCGTGGCTGGCGTTGGCGTTCTTCGCCTTCACCATTGGCGTGCTGACCATGAACGAGGAAACCCTTATGGGTCTGATGGCAATGCCCGTCTGGTTTGCGATTCTGGGTATCGGCTGGTTCTTCAAGCGCCGCGCTGATGCCCGTCGTCACGAAGCAATCTCGACCCGCACCGCGCAGATTGCGATTGTGGAGGCGTCCGAGATTTTCTCGGCACGCTAAGCCGCATCTACTATCTGCGCCGGCTATCGGTACCAGCTGCCACAGCTGGTTTCCCGCGCATGCGTAAAGCCCGCGCCCCCTGCTCCTTTTCGGAGGTGAGGGCGCGGGCTTTCGCTATCTCCAGGGATGAACCCGAGAGGCTCTAGAGATGAACCAGAGAGGCTCGGGGGAGTGCGCTTAGACGGAAGCCATCTCAGCCTCTTCGGCAAGCGGGTCGTTATCGTCATCGGTGCGGTAGAAATCCCAGCGTTCACAACCGCAACCCGAACGCATCGCCTCGATGACGGCGGCAGCTGCCTCCAGCGGGTCGAGCGCGTGCAGATTCCACAGCGCATGCACCGGTACCGGGTGCCTCCAGTCGTGCTCCTGCAGGAACTCCGGGTCGAAGGCGGGTAGCGCTTCGACGGTGGGTTCAAGCTCGCAGAGGAAACCGGTGGGGGAGCGGAAAACCGTCACCACGGGGGTCGGGTCGGCATCTTCCAGGCAGGCTCCGTCGAAGAAGTAGTAGGTGCTCAGGCGGCGGTTCCAGGCAAGCTGCGCGAGGCGTTCGCCGAAGACTTCCACCGTCTGCTCCCACTGGGTGCGGTGGTACGCCGCAAGGTCGGTGTGGGCGGTCTGCACCACGCCGATGCCCTGCTCGGTGAGTTCGCGGGCGCTCAGACGTGCGGGTTCTGCCTGTTCCGCCGGTTCTGCGGGAGCGCCCGCAGGGGAGCCGTCCGGGGTATCCAACTCTGCTAGTTCTGTTTCGGGGAGCTCAGCGTTAGCCAACTCAGCGTTAGTCAGCTCAGCGTCGAGGAGCTCAAGCTCCTCAGCGGCACTCGATTCAGCAGCGCTCGCCTCAGCGGCACCCGACTCCACGGCAGCTACGTTGGCTTCGGTTTTCGTCCACAGGCGCAGCTCGCGGGCAATCTGCGTGCGTCCGCGATGCAGGGCCGTCTGCCAGGAACCGAACTTGGCGCGTACCGCACCCAGCGGCGGCACCTGCTCAATGAGCGTGGGAATGGTAGACCAGTAGCCGTAGTTCAGCGCCGTCGGCTCGCGGTCGTAGCGGGCGCAATAGCTCAAAAACAGGCTCAGAGTCTTCGGTGCAAAATCCTCGGGTACCGCCGCGGCGTCGATATACCACTCGTTCTCGAGCGCCTCCGCCGGGTAAATGCCGGTGCGGAGCATACCCAGGGACCAGTCGCCGTCACCGAGGTAATCGTTGACCGTCTGTGCGGGGGCAGGCCACGCGGATTCGCCCTCCATACTGGAGGCGAGCAGGGTGTACAGGCTACCGCCCTCGGTGCCGATTTCTTTCACGCCGCGCTGCCTGATGTCCTCGAGGGTCTGCGCGTAGGCTTCTTCCTCCAGCTGGGAGTAGGGGTGTGCGGCAAGGTACTTGAGCGTTGCCCCAATCTTCGCCAGAACGTGCGCAATGTCTTCATTGTTGAAGTGGCGTGCCTCCAGCGCGGACGGCAGGTCGTGAATAATATCGCAATCAAGAATCAGCGCCGCGTACTCGGGCTCCGGAGGCAGATCGTAGGCTTCCGCGAAAACGTACCAGAGACCGCAGGCGAGCACCGTGTAGCTCGGGGCGTCTGCCGTGACCGGGCCAAACTGCCAGATGCCGGAGCTCAGCGCATAGTTCAGGTACTTCCTGTTGATGTGCGGGTACAGAAAGTTGAGGCGGCGGAGAACCTGGGTAGGGGTGAACCCCAGCGCGGCGAGTTCGGCGATGAGTTCCGCGTACTCGTCGTGAAAATCTAAGTAGCCCTCCGGCGCGTTTGATAGCGCGGTGCGTTCGCGCATGGGTCCCTCTTTCCTCTGCAGGTGGGCGGCGCATCGTCGTACCGTGCCGTCGCACCCTGTATTTCTGCGAGCAGAAAAGGTCGTGCGGGCGGCCGCGCCACCCCCAATCTGCATAAAAGCGAGAAAAATTTTAAAAAATATATCCTTTTAGTTCAAAAATAGTTGAACGTTATATAGGCGTTCAAGCGGCGGGGCCGATAATCAGCTAACTAACCAAAAGATGACGCGGGCGGCGGCAGAGGCCCAAATGATGCAGAACCGCCCGCCGGCTGTACGCACTCGGGCTCTGCGGCTGGAACCGGCGCTGGAGCCGGCGGCTGAGGCCGGGCGGGGTCGATACTACCCCGGCAGGCTCGGCGGCGGCCTCGGGGATCCCGACAGCGGTCCCGGCGGCCCGGCTCCCGGAGCGTCGGCGAAGTATGCGAAACTGGAGGGATGAGCGAACACCCCCTCCCGAGCAGCATCGCGCCGCGCGGCGCATCCGCCAACGAGTCGCGCCCCGAATCGAACTGTAGCCGACAGGACCGTGACGGGCGGGCCGAGCGGGCCCCCTCCTCGCACCTTGTCTCGGTACTCGCCGCAGAGCTCGGCATCGCCCCGCACCGCATCGGCGCCGCCGTGGCACTGCTCGACGCAGACAACTCCGTGCCCTTCATCGCCCGCTACCGCAAAGAAGCGACGGGCGCGCTCACCGACACCCAGCTGCGCGCCATCCAGACCCGCCTGGGTCAGCTACGCGCCCTCGAAGAGCGCCGCGCCCGCGTGCTCGAGGCGCTCACCGCGCGCGCCGACGAAGGACTCATCGACCCGCTCACCCTGCTGCAACTGCGTTCCTCGCTCATGAACGCCGCCACCGTCGCAGACGTGAACGCCCTCTACGCCCCGTACCGTAGCGAGCGCGTAACCCGCGCGCAGCTGGCCCGCGCCGCCGGGCTCGACTCCCTCGTTGAGGATCTGCTGGAGGTGCCCCTCGCCGACGCGCACGCCATCGCCGCCGCCTACATCACCACCGATGAGGAGATTGCGGAGGCCCGCGCGGAGGGGGATGAGACGCTGCCCATCCGCACGGCCGAGGAGGCCCTCGAGGGCGCCCGCGCGATTCTGATCGACCGTGCCCTCACCGACCCGGTGCTCGGTGAGAAGCTCTTGACCCGCCTGCGTGAGGGCGGTGTGATCGAGTCCCGCGTGATTGCCGGTCAGGAAAGTCCCGGCGCGAAGTTCTCGGACTATTTCGCCTTCTCGGACCGTATTCGCTCCATCCCGCCGCACCGCGTGCTGGCCCTGCACCGCGCCAAGGACGCCGGCGTGGTGCGCCTGAAGGTGGACGTGGCACCCGCCCCCGCACCGCTCAGTCGCCTGCGCGGGGCCGCCCGCGCCGAAGCCGAGGCTGCCGCCGAAAACTACGAGAACGTACGTTCTACATACGAGCGTGAGGTGGCCGCCGCACTGCGCATCCCCGTGCAGGTGCTCAACACCGTGGACGACGAGGACCGCGTGCTCGGCTGGCTCGCCGCCACCGTGCGCACCGCCTGGCGCAGCCACCTGCGCCCGCGCCTGGCCGAGCGCATCCGCCACCGCCTGCTCGATACCGCCGCGCAGAACGCGACCGAGGTGTTCGCCTCCAACCTGCGCGATATTCTGCTCGCCGCACCCGCCGGGCACCGCCGCACCCTCGGCCTGGACCCTGGCCTGCGCCACGGCGTGAAGTACGCCGTCGTCGACGAGACGGGCGAGCCCCTGCGCACGGGCACCGTCTACCCGCACGCCCCGCGCAATCAGTGGGAGGAGGCGCTGCGCGAACTCGCCGCCGCCTGCCGCGAGGAGCACGTGGAGCTCATCGCCATCGGCAACGGCACCGCAAGCCGCGAAACCGACAGGCTTGCCAGCGAACTCATTCGCGCCCTGCGCGAGGAGGGCGTGGAAGCACCCCAGAAGGTGACCGTCTCGGAGGCGGGCGCATCCGTCTACTCCGCCTCCGCCCTGGCCGCCGCCGAGCTGCCCGACTACGACGTAACCGTGCGCGGCGCCGTCTCCATCGCGCGCCGCCTGCAGGACCCGCTCGCCGAGCTCGTCAAGATTGACCCGCAGTCCATCGGCGTGGGCCAGTACCAGCACGACGTGCCGCCGGCCGCCCTGCGCCGGGCCCTCAACGACACCGTCGAAGACTGCGTGAACGCCGTGGGCGTGAACCTCAACAGTGCCTCCGTGCAGTTGCTCGCGCACGTGGCGGGCGTGGGCACCGCGACCGCCGAACGCATCGTCGCCTACCGCACCGAGCACGGCCCCTTTGCGAACCGCCGGCAGCTGCTAAACGTGCCGCGGCTGGGTGAGAAGACCTTCCGCCAGGCGGCGGGATTCATTCGTATTCGTGGCGGCGAGGAGCCTCTGGATGCCTCCGCGGTGCACCCGGAAGCCTACCCGCTCGCGCGCCGTATTATTGCCGACGCGCAGGCCCGCAACGGCGCTCGCTGGGGGTCCGGCGCCTTGGGCACCTCGGACGGTAGCGACCCGCTGGCCGGGCTGAACCCCGCCGACTACGTGCAGGAGGGCGGACAGGACGGTGCAGAGGAGGGCACCGCCGGCGTGTACACGGTGCAGGACATCTTCACCGAGCTGCGCCGCCCCGGCCTGGACCCGCGCGGTAGCTTCCGCACCGCACGCTTCTCCGAATCCGTCTCGCGTTTTGAGGATGTGCGCCCCGGCATGGTGCTCGAGGGTACCGTCTCGAACGTGGCGGCCTTCGGCGCGTTCGTGGATATCGGTGTGCACCAGGACGGTCTCGTGCACATCTCGCAGATGAGCCGCGGGTTCGTGGCGAACCCGCACGACATTGTGCGTAGCGGCGACATTGTGCAGGTGCGCGTGGTGGAGGTTGACCCGGCCCGCCGCCGCATCTCCCTCTCGCTGCTGGTGGAGGACGAGAGCTAATCGTCGAAAACTGGCGGGCGAGAGTTAGTTACGAAGCGCCCGCCAGGATAGCTGATGGTTTGCCGAACAATCCAAGAACGAGCGTTCGCCAAAACCAGTCGTCGAAAGCCCGAGAAACCGCGCCACCAGGGCGCGCAAAAGCCCCGACAGGCATTATCCGTGCCTGTCGGGGCTTTTTATGTAGGTGCGATTCAAACTCTACACCCGCGCTACACCCTAGAAGTCAATGTTCGCCGGGTCAGCGCCGATACGACCCTCGGGGGTGGAGAGCGCATCCACGGCCGCGATGTCCTCGGCGGTCAGCTTCACGTTCACCGACGCCAGGTTCTCCTCAATGCGCGAGGGGGTCACGGACTTCGGAATAGCCACGGTGCCCTTGGCCAGGTGCCACGCCAGCACGACCTGCGCCGGGGTTGCGCCGTGGCGCTCCGCGATCTCGGCCAGCACGGGGTTCTGCAACAGATCGCTGCCGTTGCCCAGCGGGCTCCACGCCTCGGTCACGATGCCGTACTCGGCGTGCACGGCGCGCAGCGCCTCCTGCGAGAAGTAGGGGTGCAGCTCAATCTGGTGGATAACCGGAACCACGCCGGTCTTCTCGATGATCTCGCGCAGCTGCTCCTCGGGGAAGTTCGAAACACCAATGGAACGGACCTTACCCTGCTTCTGCAGCTCAATCAGCGCACGCCAGGAATCCAGGTAGAGGCCCTGCTGCGGCTTAGCCCAGTGAATCAGGTACAGGTCAACGTAGTCGGTGCCCAGCTTCTCCAGGGACGCCTCGAACGCCTCGAATGCGCTCTCGTAGCCCTGGTCGGAGTTCCACAGCTTGGTGGTGAGGAAGATGTCCTCGCGAGCCACGTCGGAGTTAGCGATAGCGCGGCCCACGCCCGCCTCGTTGCCGTAGATGGCGGCGGTGTCGACGTGGCGGTAGCCGGTCTCCAGGGCGGTGCCCACGACCTTCTCCGCGACCTCGTCCTCAACCTGCCACACGCCGTAGCCCAGCTGGGGGATGCTGCGGCCGTCGTTGAACTTTACGTTCGGTACGTTGTAGCTCATGATGCTCCTTCGTTTTCTGCGGGGGAGGTGAGGCCTCCGCGGGGTCTATTGGTTCTCTATGCTACGCCCGCGGCCGAGGCGAAGACGAGTCGGTTGTGCCTCGAGCTTAACGAGGCGAAGAATCATGACGAGCCGCGGCGGGGGAGAGGGACCGCTATCCTGCGTCCTTCTCATCCGGCAGCGCGAAGAGCTCGCGCACGTCCTCGGCCGTGACCGCCGCGGAGGCGAACTCGCCCTCGCCGACCACCGCATCGAAGAGCGCGGCCTTCGAAGCCTTCAGCTGCATGACCTTCTCCTCGATCGTGCCCTCGGCGACCAGCCGGTACACGTGCACCTCACGCTCCTGGCCGATGCGGTGAATACGGTCCACGGCCTGCTGCTCGGCGGCAGGGTTCCACCACGGATCCATGATGAACACGTGGTCCGCCTCGGTCAGGTTCAGACCGAAACCGCCGGCCTTGAGCGAAATCAGGAACACCGGCGCGGCCCCGGCGCGGAACGCCTCGATGACCTCGGCGCGGTTGCGGGTCGAACCGTCCAGGTACAGGTGGTCGATGCCCTTCTCGCTCAGGGCCCGGGCGATGCTCTTCAGGTAACCGGTGAACTGGCTGAACACCAGCACGCGGTGCCCGCCGGCCAGCAGCTCGGGTAGCCGCTCCACCAGGTACTCGCGCTTCGCCGAGGTGACGCCCTCGTAGGCGTCCGGGTCGATGAGCGCGGCATCCAGGGCCAGGCGGCGCAGCAGCGTCAGCGACTGGAAGATCGTGAAACGGTTCTTGTCCATGTCCTCCAGCAGGCCCAGAACCTTCTGGCGCTCGCGCTGCAGGTGCGTGTCGTAGATGCGGCGGTGGCCGGGGGCCAGCGGCAGGTTCACGCGCACATCATTCTTCGCCGGAAGCTCCGCCGCCACCAGCTCCTTGGTGCGGCGCAGCATGAGCGGCCGGATGCGCCGGCGCAGGCGAGCGGTCGTGGCGGCCGCGTGCGCGGGGTCCTCACCGGATTCGGCCGGGCGGGCGTACAGGTCGCGGAAGGCGCGGGCGGAGGGGAAGAGCCCGTCCGCCACAATCGCCAGCAGCGCCCACAGCTCCATGAGGTTGTTCTCCAGGGGAGTGCCGGTCATCGCAATCTTGGTGCGCGCGGGCATCGCGCGGGCGATGGACCAGGCGCGGGTGCCGGTATTTTTGACGAATTGCGCCTCGTCCAGCAGGAGCGCGCCCCAGCCGGGGGTGCCTGGGCCCTCCTCCGAGCCGAGCCCGGCCGCGTAGGAGACGTACGCGTCCTCGTCCATGCGCAGCAGCGTGTAGCTGGTCAGCACCAGGTGCGCCCCGGCCACGCGTTCGGCCAGCGGGGTCTTGCCGGCGGTGGTTTCGGTGATGGTGACGACCTTCGCCCCGGGCAGGAAGCGTTCGGCCTCCGCCGCCCAGTTCGAGATGACGGAGGTCGGCGCGACCACGAGGAAGGGCGCGAATGGCTCGACGGGGGCCGCGGCGCGGTGCTCCTCGATGGCGTGGGCGAGCAGGGCGAGGGCCTGCACGGTCTTACCCAGACCCATGTCGTCGGCGAGGATGCCGCCCATGCGGTGCTCGTAGAGGAAGGTGAGCCAGCGGTAACCCTCCACCTGGTAGGGGCGCAGGGTGGCCTGCAGGCCCGCGGGGACCGGGTACTCTCGGTTTAGGTTCGGGCGCACTACACCCTCATTGTTGCGCTTGTCATGTGTATCGGTACTTGTCGCTGGCTTATTCCCACCCTCTGCGGGGTTAGTTTCGCGGGCCTCGGATGCCTCCACGAGCGCCAGCAGGGAACGCACCTGCTCATCCCAGCGCCGGGTGGTCTGCACGCTGGCCGCCAGCGATTCCAACTCGGAGAACAGCCCGGCCTGGTGCCGGTTGATGCGCAGCTCGCCGCCCGCCTCGTCGAGCTCCCGCGCCTCCGCGATGAGGGTGCGCAGGGTCTTAAATTCGGGGCGGCGCAGCGAGAAGTAGGTGCCGTTGCCTAGCAGGATGCGGTCCGCACCCCGGTCCAGCGCCTCGAAAATCTGGGCGAAGGGCACGGTCCAGTTATTCACCTTCACAGCGATGCCCAGCCCGAACCAGTCGCGAGAATTACCTTCGGTGACGGTTACCTCGATGAGCGCGTCGGTGGCTTCCACGAACTCGGGCGGGGTGCCGTTGAAACGCACCCGAACGGCGGAAATGCGGCGTAGCTTCGGCAGTACGGCGCTCAGCAGCTCGCGGGTTTCCCAACCCTCGACGCGGCGCTCTTCTAGGCTGGCCAGGGTCGGATGCGCGGCCAGCACCGAGCGTACCGAGCGTAGCACGCGGGCCTCGAAGCGCTCGTCGCGCACCTCGCCGCCCTCCTCGCCGGGGTACCCGAAGACCGGCAGGCGCTGAACGCCGGATTCGTGTTCGGCCTCGAAGGGGTTGAGGGGGTACTCCCAGTGCCAGCCCAGCTGCGCGTCGTGGCGAACCTCCTCGTCGAAGGTCAGCTCGAGCACCAGGCGCGGCGGGGTGACGGCAGGCAGGGCCAGAGCCGGGTCGGGGGTGAGCGCGGGTACGGAGCGGCTGAGAGCCGGCAGAAAATCGCGCTGGAACGCGGGGCGTTCGGAGGCGGGAATCTTGACGGTTCCCGCCGAGATGAGCGCCTCGGAGGCGGCGTCGAGCGGCTCGACCAGGGGGATGAGCGCCAGCTCCACGCCCTCGGGGAGGTTCGGAACCGCGGCCTGCTCCGACTGCGCGGCCTGCTCCGGCTGCGCGGAATCCGCCGACTGCACGGTTTGCTCAGACTGCACGGTTTGCTCAGACTGCACAAAGGCGCCGCGCCCCACCTCGTCCAGCGCGCCCGGCCGGGCGGTCTTCCAGTGCACGGCCTTGGCGGCCTGCTCGTACTCCTGCTGCGCAAGCCCGCCGAGCGCGAAGAAGCCGGTGCGGGGCGTGCCCATGGGGTGGCAGTGGACGGCCGGAAGCCAAAGCTGTCGCAGAAGCTCGCCCTCGCGCCCCTCCCAGCTCAGCGCGGCCTCGAGGAGCAGACCCCCGTCCGGGTTCTCTTCGGAGTCTTCGGGCAGGGCGGCGGCGCGCAGACGCACCCGCGCGGGCGGCAGGATGGCGTACTCCACCTCGCGTCCGTTGATTAGTAGCGGCAGGCCGATTTCCTCGGCGCGTGCGAGCACATCCCAGAGCAGGGCAGAGCCCGCGGCGCTGAGCGAAATCCAGTCGCGGTGCGAGGAGTACATGTTCTGCCAGGGGCGGGCAATCGAGTAGAGCTCGGCGAAGAAACGCTCGTGCTCCGGGTAGATATCGTGGCGGCCGACCGGCCCGCCCACGCTCGAGGCGAAAGTGTCCCAGGTGAGGCCGCCCTTGACCCAGCGGCCGGTTTTGGAGCGCATGAGCGGGCGCGCGAGCAGGTTGATGGCCGGGGTCGCCCCGGGCATGTTGCGGCCGCGCGCGTAGGATCCCGAGACGCTCATCGACAGGTCGAGCGCGCCGCTGACCCGTAGCGAATCGATGCCGGAAAGGTCCTGACGTGCGGAAAGAACCGAGGAGAGATTCTTGCGCCAGGCCGAAATCTTGGAGGCGGGTGCCTCTGCCTGCAGGCTCGGGGAGGCGCCTAGCTCGTTGAGCGCAAAGCTTCCCTGGGGGTTTTCGGGCTCGACAGCCGCTGCATCGGGTGCGGGCAGTTTCGCCGCGGTGGTGAGTGCACCGGAGGCGCGCAGTGCTGCGAGCGGGTCGGCGGATTTCTTCGCCTCCGCAACGTCCGCGCTCTTTGAACCTGCGAATCCCTTTGCATCTGTCGCCACCTTCGCAGCGGTAGCCTTCGTTACGGCACCGGGTGCGCCGACCGGTCCGGGGTGTTCGCTGAGTGCCTTTTTCGCTACGGAGGCGCGGTCCAGCGCGGTGAGCATGAGCGCCACGGCGTGCTTGCAATTGCTGACGACCGGGCAGGTGCATCGGGCCGCGAAGGCAGCCGAGCCGGCGCGCGGGGGGAAGAACCGAATCGTCACCTCGTAGGGCACGAGGGTGCTTCCGTTAACGAGTCCGGTGAGGGTGCGGTTGTCCTCGTCGTAGCTGTAGCGCACGACCTCGCGGTTGCGCTGGTAGGCGGCCCCGCGCTGGTAGGTGCGGTGGCCGACCTGTCGAATGATTTGGGGTACGGTGACGGGGATTTCGGGGAAAGGATTGTTGGGCACCTGCCCATTATCTCGCATCGGGTGAGGTACCGCCCGGCGGGCGGTCATTGCCTCTCGAGCGTGCGCGCTACGAGGGTTTAACGAGGCGAATTGAACACGCTGAAAGCGGCCGCCGCGCCCCGCGCGGGATTGGTCTGCGTGCTCGCGGAGGGGTGAAAGCGAGGGGCTACCGAGGGTCAAATATTACGCGTCGAGACCGCCGTGGAATGGTACTAAACAATTTGATAAGTAAAAATACATGTGACCTGAATCTTTTGTGAAGAACGCTTTACTTAAGGTGAGAACGTGCTGTAAGCTGGAGCCAGCTTCAAGAGTTTCGACTGATAAGCTCCGACTATGGTCGAACGCCAACCCCATGTTCACGGGTGGCTCGGATGACGAAGCGGTTTGTATTCACCACCCTCAGAGGTGGTAACCGGTACAGACAAGAGCAACGCGAAAGGATCGCGCCACTCACGGCGCAGGTTGTCACATGTACAACGGCTCTGCAACCGAAGCAGTAATCTCTCTGAACCCCTCCCGCTCCTACCAGGACAGCCTGCGTGCCGCAGCAGTTCCCGCTCGAGGCGGTTTCACCGCGGTCAGCATTGACGACTACTCCCGCATTTCTTCTAAACGCGACGAGTTCCTGAACTTCCTTCTTCTGCCCAACCCCGAGGGTATTCCCGCCATCGAAATCGCCGGTCTGCGCGTAGCGTAGCATTAGGGGTATGAACTTTTCCGGTATGCTCCTGGACTCCGACGTTCTCGCGGAGATTCGTAAGGCGAATCCAGACCCCGCCGTGGTTGCGTTTCTGCGCCGCCGCTCGTTTCGCCACATGTACATTTCGGTGTTGAGCATTGGCGAGCTCAAAGGCCTCTACCCCTACCCCGAGACCGACCGTTGGATTACCGAGCTGCTCGAACGCTTCGGTGACCACGTCATTAACGTGGATGCGCGCGTGAGCCTCGAGTGGGCGGGCCGCCAGGCCCCGCGCGGTCAGCACGCGGTGGGGCGCGACGGCGCCGGACCCCTCCCCACGGCCGCCCTGGAGGGGCTGATGGCCGCGAGCGCAAGCGCCTACGATCTGGAGCTGGTCTCCTCGAAGGCGCAGGTGTACCGTTCCTGGGGCGTGAACGCATCCAACCCCTGGACCGATCAATAGGGGTGCCGCAAAGATTCCCGCCGAGGGACTAACCCAAAAACTGACGCGACGTGAAAAAACCCGTCTCCGAGGGCCATCACCGGCCCTTCCGGAGGCGGGTTTCGTCGTCAAAACGTGGCATGATTGAAGGACGATGAAAAGCACCTCACCTATCTCCCGCTATTCCATGCCCATGCCCCTGTGGCTTCAGGGCGTCGTTGAGCTGATTCTAACCGCCCTGATGTCCGGCGTCCTGGTGGTGGCCGCTATGGCTGCCGTGTGGGCGACGAACGGTTTTGGCGGCACGGAGTTCTCGTCGGTGGCCGCAATGTCGGCCCACCTGTGGCTCCTGATTCACGGCGTTCCCCTGGACCTCTCGGCTGTCTTTGGCGCCTCCGCGGGCACCATGACCCTGGTGCCGCTGGGCCTGAGTATTCTGCCGTTGCTATTTTGCTACCGTTCCGGTCGCAGGCTGGCGCGCGCCTCGTACGAGGGGGAGTTCCTCATTCCGGTACTCTCGGGCTCGGTGACCTACGCGCTGATTTGTTCGGCGGTGTACGGTTGGGCGAGCCCGAGCCCGAAGCCGCTGCAGGTGTTGAACGCCGCGCTGGTGCCGCTGGGTATCGTGGTGGTCGGCCTGATGTGGGGCGGCTACCGCGAGGCGCGTTCGCTTTCGCGCATGGTGGGTGTTGATACGGCGGAGCAGATTTCGCAGATGAGCCAGTACTCGCGCTGGGCCGGGTCCTACGCGTGGGCTGTGGTGCGCGCGGCGGTGGTTGCCGCGGTGGCCTTTGTGGGCCTGGGCGCGCTGCTGCTGGCCCTGGGTATTCTGGGCGGGTGGTCGCAGGTGGTGGCCACCTATCAGGAGCTGCACGCGGGCCCGGTGGGTGATACCGCTGTGACGCTGCTGCAGTTGGGCTTCCTGCCCAACCTGGTGATTTACGCGATGGCCTGGTCGACCGGTGCCGGTTTCGCCTTTGGCGCGGGTACCTCGATCGGCCTGACGAGTAGCAATGCCGGGTCCCTGCCGATGCTGCCGATCCTGGGTGCGGTTCCTGAGTCCCTGGGAAGCGCCGGCCTGCTGGGTCTGCTGGTTCCGGTGGCCGCCGGCGCGATTGCCGGTTGGTGGTTCCTGCGTGAGGGTGAGGATCACCTGGACGAGTGGGTCGCCCTGAAGGTGCCGTTCCGTCCGCTTTCGGCCCTGCTGTCCTCGCTTGCGCTGGGCGTGCTGACCGGTTTGCTGACTTCTCTGGCCGCCCTGTGGCTGGGCTGGATTTCCTACGGCTCGTTGGGCGTCGGACGCTTCACCGAGGTGGGTGCCGAGCCGCTGAGCTTTGCGGGCCACACGGCTCTGTGGGTGGGGCTCGGCGTGGCTCTGGGTAACCTGCTCAGCCGCGCCCTGGTGCCCGATAGCAGCCGCGATCTGCCGCGATTTGCCGATGAGCGCCCGAACCTGGGCGAGCGCCTGATGAGCCTTGGTGCTTCCGCGAAGGAGCGCCTGGCTCAGCGTCGCGCGGAGCGTGCGGCCGAGCGTGAGGAACGCCGAGCTGCCGAGGAAGCCGAGGCTGAGCGTCGCGAGGCGGAGGAAGCTGAGGAAGCCAAGCGCCGTGAGGAGGAAGCTCGCAAGGCAGAATCCAAGCGCAAGGCCGAGGCCGAGCGTCGCGCCCGTGAGGAGGCCGAGGAGGCCAAGCATCGCGAGGAAGAAGCCGAGCGCAAGGCCGCCGAAGATTCCCGAAAGAGCGAGCCGAGCTCCGAGGACCCTGAGAACGAGGACTCCGAGCACGAGGACTCGCAGGAGCCCTCCGAGGCGCACACGATTGTGGACGAGGTAGCCACCGGCCACGTGCCGGTGCACCCGCAGGAGCCCGTGCACGCCTACCCCCTGGAGGCTTCCGACCCCGTGGCCGAGCGCGCCCTGGCGGATGCGCTCGCCGAGGTCGTTCCCGACGAGGATCTGCCCGAGCCGGTGGAATCCGATCTCTCCATCCCCGAGTTTATGAACCCCGAGCCCGAAAAACTCGAGCCCGCTTCCGCCGCGTCCGAGACCGGTTCGAAGAGCGAGAAGAAGGCGGCTCCGAAGTCCGCGGAAATCTCGAAGTCTTCCGCGAAGACCGCGGGGGAAGGCCCCGCCGAACCCGAGGACGCCTCCGAAAGCGCCGAGCCCGCTCGCCCGCGAGGCCGTGCCGGGCGCATCATGGCGTACTTCGGTTTCGGCGTTCAGCCCGCCGAAGGCTCCGAAGATGCCGCTCCCGACCGTTCGGAGCACGAAGCCTCCGAGGCCCCGGAAGCCGAGCCCTCCGCGGCGGAACAGCGCGCCCGCAAGCGCCGCGAGAAGAAGGCGGCCAAGAGCGAGCGCAAGGCGCAGAAGAAGGCCGGGGGAGAGCGTGACTTCATGGAACGCGAGCTAGAGGTGCTCTCCGCCGACCAGGCCATGAACCGTATCTTTGGCGTGCGCGCCCAGACCGGCATCCTGCCGCTTCTGACCGACGAGGCCTCCACCGTGGAGCTGCCCCCGCTGCCGACCGGGGAAGAGGCTACCGGCTCGCAGGCCCCGAAGAAGAAATAGCTCGAAAAATAGCACGAAACCCGCGCGAGGATGACTCGTGCGGGTTTCGTGCTGTGTGCGCTCCGGCCGCCGCTAACGGGAGGAGGCCCCTGCCGTGCTGCCGGTGCCCGCGAAGCTGTCCATGCTGTTCTGGAGCATCTGGTCGCAGGTGTACATATCGGTGCCGGTCAGCGCGGCCGTGCGGCACTCGCGGTACTCCTGCATCCCCGGCATGACGGCCAGACCGATTCCGCCGATCACGGTCATGAGGCTGTAGAGGATGCTGAGGGAGGCGGCAACGTAGAAGATCCAGGGGCCGCGCGCGCTCGCGGTGCGCACGATGGCCCAGACGTTCAGCCCCATGCCCACCAGCGCGAAGAGGAAAAGGCCCAGGAAGTAGGGCATGGGGGAGAGTACGAAGGAGGAAGCCCCGAAGATGAGTAGCACGGAGACAACGAGAACCATGGCCGTGCGGAGCAGGATGCGCTGGCGCTGTAGCGGGTCCATCGGCGGCTTGCCGGGGTTTCCGCCGCCGGACTGATGCGCGCCCGGCGCGCTGGGGTACTGTGCGCCGGGGTGCTGTCCGCTGTACCTGCCGGGGGTCGGCGGCCCCTGGTGCTGTCCCTGCTGCGGGTTGGAGGCGGGGCTCTGCTGCTGAGCCTGCTGCTGAGGGTTGCGGGGCTGGTCGTTCGGGGTGTTCGGCGGGGGAGTAGACATAGCTTTAAGGGTACCGTCCCTTCGGGCGTGGGGCCCGCCGCGCCGCCGTTCGTTCGCCTTCCGCGTCCGGACTGCTGGAGCCCTCCGCTCTTCCGACCGTCCCGGCCTACCGAGCGCTGCCGCAATACCTTCTCCCGTTAACGCGGGCGACCCTCTCTCCGAGCTCCCGCAACGCATGTGAGATGGGCTATACTGGTTGGGTGCAAATTGTGGTTATGGTATCCGGATCCGGAACGAATCTTCAGTCCATTCTCGACGCCGTAGCGGCGGGCGAGCTTCCCCTCGACATTGCGGCTGTTGGCGCCGACAAGCCCTGCCTGGGCATCGAACGCGCCCAGGCCGCCGGCGTGCCCACTTTCCTGGTGCAGCCCGGCGACTACGCAGACCGTTCGGCGTGGAACCGCGCCCTCGAAGAGAAGATTGCCTCCTACGAGCCCGATTACATCGTGTTCGCCGGCTTCATGCGCATCGTGGATGCGCAGCTGGTCGAGCGCTTCAGCAACCGCATTATCAACACCCACCCCGCCCTGCTGCCCTCCTTCCCGGGCGCGCACGGCGTGCGTGACGCCCTGGCCCACGGCGTGAAGATTACCGGCCTGACCGTGCACTTCGTCGACGCCGGCGTTGATACCGGCCCCATCCTGGCGCAGGCCGCCGTGCCCGTGCTCGACGGCGATACCGAAGAAACTCTGCACGAACGCATCAAGGTGCAGGAGCGCCGCCTGCTCGTGCAGACCATCGCCGACCTCGCGCAGAAGCACTCTGCCGCATAAGTTTTTCATACGGCGGGTGGAGCGCACGCTCCGATTCCCCGCCCGTACAGACGTACCGTCGCGCCCCACCGCCCGAGTGGGGGCACCCCGTGCCCGGCGCGACGGCGGGGGTAAACCCCACCCGCACATCCCGCCCACCGGGGCGGACTCACATCCATCCACCAGCCGTGCCGCCGCATGTGCCGGGCACGGTGCAAAGTATCGGAGTATTTGTGTCTCTTATTGAGCTCGATCGCGTGCCCCTGCGCCGCGCCCTCATTTCTGTCTACGACAAGACCGGCCTGGAGGATTTCGCCCGCGGTCTGCACGAGGCCGGCGTGGCCCTGGTGTCCACCGGTTCGACCGCGGCGACCATTGCGGCCGCAGGCGTTCCCGTCACCGAGGTGACCGAGGTGACCGGCTTTCCCGAGTGCCTCGAGGGCCGTGTGAAGACCCTGCACCCGCGCATCCACGCCGGTATTCTGGCTGACCGCCGCAAGCAGGAGCACATCGACACCCTCGGCGAGCTGGACGTCGAGCCCTTCGATCTGGTCGTCGTGAACCTGTACCCCTTCGTCGAGACCGTGGCTTCGGGTGCGGATCAGGACGCCATCATTGAGAAGATCGACATTGGCGGCCCCTCCATGGTTCGCGCAGCTGCAAAGAACCACGATGCCGTCGCAATTGTGGTGGACCCGGCCGACTACGAGCGCACGGTTGAGGCCGCTAAGAACGGTGGCTTCTCGCTGGAGGAGCGCCGCCGCCTGGCCGCTGGCGCATTCGCCCACACCGCCGCCTACGACACCGCCGTGGCTACCTGGACCGCATCCCAGTTCCTGCAGGACGAGGACGCCAACTTCTGGCCCCCGTACGCCGGCCTGGGCTTCGAGCGCAGCGAGACCCTGCGCTACGGCGAGAACCCGCACCAGCGCGCCGCCCTGTACGTCAACCCGGCGGCCGCCCCCGGCATTGCACAGGCCGAGCAGCTGCACGGCAAGGCCATGAGCTACAACAACTACGTTGACGCCGACGCCGCCCTGCGCGCCGCCTACGACTTCGATGAGCCGGCCGTTGCCGTCATCAAGCACAACAACCCCTGTGGTATCGCCGTGGCAACCCCCGGTGCCGCCGATCCGATTGCGGACGCTCACGCGAAGGCTCACGCCTGCGACCCGCTGTCCGCATACGGTGGCGTGATTGCCGCTAACCGCCCGGTGACCGCTGAAATGGCACGTACCGTCAAGGGCATCTTCACCGAGGTTGTCGTGGCCCCCGGCTACGAGCCCGAGGCCCTGGAGATTCTGCGCGAGAAGAAGAACCTGCGCCTGCTGGTTCTGCCCGAGGGCTTTAGCCGTGACGCCATCGAGTACCGCCCCATCTCCGGCGGCGCGCTCTTCCAGGAGGCCGACCGCCTGCAGGCTGAGGGCGACGACCCGAAGAACTGGACCCTGGTTGCCGGCGAGCCCGCCGACGAGGCCACCCTGCGCGACCTCGAATTCGCGTGGCGTGCACTGCGCTCGCCCAAGTCGAACGCCATTCTGCTGGCCGATAACGGCGCCGCAGTGGGCATCGGCATGGGTCAGGTGAACCGCGTGGACTCCTGCAAGCTGTCCGTTGAGCGTGCGAACACCCTCGGCGGCGAGGGTAACGAGCGTGCCCGCGGTGCGGTTGCCGCATCCGATGCGTTCTTCCCCTTCGCTGACGGCCTGCAGGTTCTGCTGGACGCCGGCGTGCGTGCCGTTGTGCACCCGGGTGGTTCGATCCGTGATGAGGAAGTTATCGAGGCCGCTAAGGCTGCCGGCGTGACCATGTACCTGACCGGTACCCGCCACTTCTTCCACTAAGATTTTGCGGCTACGCGTACCGCCGCGGCCGGTTACGGCCGGGCGGGTGTGAGCGCGTGAGTGAGGCGGGGTGCCCCGGATTTTCGGGGTACCCCGCCTTTTTATGGAATTTTTATTCTATTTTTTGCGTTTTGGAGCTCCACAGCTCGGAAGGTGCGCCCGGAAGGCGCGCGGAGCGCCAAAAAATTCGCTAGGATTAGGTTGTGCCTAAAGTCAGCGAAGAATACAAAAAGAACAGGCGTTCTCAGATTGTAGAGACCGCCCGCGAGTGTTTCATCAAGCACGGCTATCAGAAGGCCTCGATGAGCGAGATTATCGCCGCCACCGGCCTGTCTGCTGGAGCCATCTACAATCACTTCTCTTCCAAGGATGAGATTATCCTCGCCGCCGCGCGCATGGACCTGGCTCCCTTCGATCGCATCCGCGCCGAGCAGCCCTGGGACTACGTGTTCGGGTGCCTGAAGGTGCTGGACACCCCCAAGGTGCGCCGTCACCTGCTGGTGACCTGGGGCGAGGCGGTCTCCATGCCGCAGCTGGGTGCCGTGGTTTCCGAGCAGCTAACCTACCTGCGCGATCAGGCCCTGGAGCGCTACCGCGCCTGGGGCGCCGCTGAACTGGACTTCACCGATGAGGAGCTCGAGGAATGGCTGACCGTCATCGGCGCGGCCGTGCTCTCTGTGCTGACCGGTTACGTGGTGCAGACTCAGCTGGTGGCCGGCGGTAAGAAGGATAGCGCCCGCGAGGCGTACCTGGAGTATGCTTCCGCTATTCTGCGTCAGGCGTAGGACTCACCGACCTGCGCCGCCTTGCCGATAGGCCCGCCGGGGCGTGTCAAGCGTCCCGCGCCGGTACCATACCGGCGCCGTAAAACTTCATCATGATGCATCTCAAAGCCCGTTTTCCTTTTCGAAGGAGAACGGGCTTTACGGTATTATGAGGTGTAGCTCATATTTTTTCATTCAGGGTTTTCAGCCGCAGACGCTGCCGCAACCCCGATGACGAGCCACCGAAGATACCGTAAAAACACTCCCAGGAGCGTAATGACCGAGCAGAAGATCCTCGAGATGCCCCTCGCCGACCTCGACCCCGAGGTAGCAGAAGCCATTGAGCTGGAGCGCAAGCGCCAGCAGAACACCCTCGAGATGATTGCATCCGAGAACTTTGTCCCCCGCGCTGTGATGCAGAGCCAGGGCTCGGTGCTGACCAACAAGTACGCTGAGGGATACCCCGGCCGCCGCTACTACGGCGGCTGCGAGTACGTCGATATCGTTGAGGACCTCGCCATTGCCCGTGTGAAGGAGCTCTTCGGCGCGGAGCACGCGAACGTACAGCCCCACTCCGGCGCGCAGGCGAACAACGCCGTCATGCACGCGCTGCTGAACCCCGGCGACACCATCATGGGTCTGTCCCTGGCGCACGGTGGCCACCTGACCCACGGTATGAAGCTGAACGTCTCCGGCAAGCTGTACAACGTTGTCGCCTACAGCGTGGACGAGAACGGCTACGTTGACATGGAGCAGGTGCGCGAGCTGGCCCTGGCCGAGCGCCCCAAGCTGATTATCGCCGGCTGGTCCGCATACCCCCGCCAGCTGGACTTTGCCGCATTCCGCGCGATTGCCGACGAAATCGGCGCGTACCTGTGGGTGGACATGGCACACTTCGCGGGCCTGGTGGCTGCGGGTCTGCACCCGAACCCCGTCCCGCACGCACACGTGGTGTCCTCCACCGTACACAAGACCCTGGGCGGCCCCCGCTCGGGCTTCATCCTCTGCACCGAGGAGCTGAAGAAGAAGATTGACTCGGCCGTGTTCCCCGGCCAGCAGGGCGGCCCGCTCATGCACGTGATCGCCGCGAAGGCTACCGCGTTCAAGATTGCCGCATCCGAGGGCTTCAAGGAGCGTCAGAAGCGCACCATTGAGGGCGCGCAGATCCTGGCGAAGCGCCTGCTGGAGCAGGACGTGAAGGACGCCGGCGTTTCGATTGCCTCCGGCGGCACCGACGTTCACCTGGTGCTCGTCGACCTGCGCCACCACGCGCTCAACGGCAAGGAAGCAGAAGACCTGCTGCACGACGCCGGTATTACCGTCAACCGTAACGCCGTGCCGAACGACCCGCGCCCGCCGATGGTGACCTCCGGTCTGCGCATCGGCACCTCCGCGCTGGCAACCCGCGGCTTCGACGCCGAGGGCTTCACCGAGGTGGCTGACATCATCGCCTCCGTGCTGCTGCCGAACCCGGACATCGCGGCCCTGCGCGCTCGCGTGGATGCACTCTGCGCCAAGTACCCCCTCTACCAGGGCAGCGAGAACTGGTAGAACCGTGAATGACCCCGTTCGCTCATCCGCCCGTGTGGCCGATGCGCGGACGGGGTTATTTCGCCCTCCGCCCGCCGTCCCGGACCCGCTCTATCGGTGAGGCGCGGCGGGGCCCCAAGAACCCAACACATAGACCATCCGTTTCGGCGAACCCGCCGTAATCTATGGAAGGAAAACAATGCCCCAGATTCTAGACGGTAACGCAACCGCTGCCGCCATCAAGGCGGAGCTGAAGGAGCGCGTCGAGGCGCTGAAGGCTAAGGGCATCACCCCCGGCCTGGGCACCGTCCTGGTCGGTGACGACCCGGCATCCCGCTCCTACGTGGGTGCTAAGCACCGCGACTGCGCGGAGATTGGTATTAACTCCATCCGCGTGGACCTGCCCGGCGATATCACCCAGGAGGAGCTCGACGCTGAGATTGACAAGCTGAACAACGATCCGGCCTGCACCAGCTACATTGTGCAGCTGCCCCTGCCCAAGCATCTGGACACCAACCGCGTGCTCGAGCGCATCGCCCCCGAGAAGGACGCCGACGGCCTGCACCCGACCAACCTCGGCAAGCTCGTGCTGAACGTTTCGGAGCCGCTGGATTCCCCGCTGCCCTGCACCCCGAACGGCGTGATTGAGCTCGTCAAGCGCCACGGTATCGACTGGAACGGCAAGAACGTGGTGGTGCTCGGCCGCGGCATTACCGTGGGCCGCCCGCTGGGTCTGCTGCTGACCCGCCGCGAGGTGAACGCCACCGCAACCCTGGCTCACACCGGCACCCAGAACCTCGACGAGGTGCTGCGCGGGGCCGACGTCATCGTCGCCGCCGTGGGCGTGCCCCACGTGCTGAAGGCTCACCAGGTCAAGGAGGGCGCAATCCTGCTGGACGTGGGAGTTTCCCGCGCCGAGGATCCCGAGACCGGCAAGAAGAAGCTCTTCGGTGACGTCTCGCCCGAGGCCGCGCAGAAGGCCTCGTGGGTGTCCCCGAACCCCGGCGGTGTGGGCCCGATGACCCGCGCGGAGCTGCTGGTGAACGTGGTTGAGACCGCGGAGCGTCAGGCCGCGTAGGTCCCCGCGACGTTCGCATAGACCCGTAACGAAAGACCCGTAACGAAAGACCGGTAGCGAAAGGGCGGTGCCCCGGTAGAGCAAATCTACCGGGGCACCGCCCTTTCGCGCGTCTCGTGCGGCCTCCTGTCTCAGGGGAGAGGTGCTAGAGAAGCAGCTCGTAAAAGTAGTGGTCCGAGAGGTACAGGGTCTCAGAGTATTCGACCGGCGTTCCCTCCTTGGTGTAGCCGGTGACGCACACCTTGAAGGCGGCCTCGCCCACGGGAACCTGCTGGTTGAAGGCCTCGGTATCGGCATCGGTGAAGAGGGCCGCGCCCGTGCGTACGCGGGCGTGCTTAATGGCGTTGGGGGTGTCGGCCAGCTGATCCAGGGAACTGGAGGAACCCGAGAGGCCGGCCATCATGGAGTCCAGGATGCTGCTGGCGGCTTCCTTGACAAAGTAGGAACGCTCGAAGCCGATGACCTCGTGGTTGGCCAGGCGCAGACGGCGCACGAAGAGGACCGACTCGCCCACGGGAACGGATAGTCGGGTCGAAATCTCCTCGGTGGCATCCACCCAGCGGGTCGCAATCATGCGGGTCGAGCCTTCGAACCCGCGGCGGCGCATATCGTCGGCGAAGGTGTCCACGCGCGGGATGTACGTGGCTTCGCTGCGTTCGGCCACGTAGGTGCCGGACCCCTGCACGTTGTAGAGCAGGCCGCGCTCGATGAGGACCTTCAGGGCGCTGCGTACCGTCTGGCGGCTCACGCCGAAGTTCTGCTGAATCGTGCGCTCGGTCGGGAGCTTATCGCCGGGCTTACCCGGAATGATGTAGCGCTGCTCGAGGTAGTGAATCACCTGCTCGTACTTGGGTCCCGGAATCGGCGGCAGCTCATAGGTCTGGCTACCGTTGGGGGAAGTACTCGGGGAGGCCTGATCTGCGGCCTGAGCATCGGTGGAGAGCGAGTGGGCGGTGGGTTCGGGGGTATGTGAGGAGTGTGAATTCATCACCCAACATTTTAACCATCTGTGAAAGAAAAATGAATCACGGTGAATTTTTACTTCCGCGCATGCTGGCATAATTAAGACTATGCATTCTTCGATTCCTCCCGTTCCGCGTGAGCCCGGTCTGCTCCGCGTGGCGAGCGTCAACGTCAACGGCATCCGCGCCGCCTACCGCAAGAACATGGCCGACTGGCTGGCCGAGCGAGACATCGACATCCTCTGCCTGCAGGAGGTTCGCGCGCCCGACGCCATCGTGCGTGAGCTCCTCGACGAGTCGCAGTGGAATATTCTGCACGCTGAGGCCGCCGCTAAGGGCCGCGCGGGCGTGCTGGTGGCTACCCGCCGCACCCCGAACTCGGCTGGTGAGGTGCTGAAGGATCAGCCCGTGGCAACCCGCTCCACCATCGGCGAGGAGTACTTCGACGACTCGGGACGCTGGGTTGAGGCCGACTACGTTCTGCCGAACGGTCAGACCCTGACCGTGGTGAGCGCGTACGTGCACTCCGGCGAGGTCGGCACCCAGAAGCAGGAGGATAAGTACCGCTTCCTGGAGCGCATGCTGGCGCGTATGCCCGAGCTGGCCGAGCACTCCGATCACGTGCTCATCGTGGGTGACCTGAACGTGGGCCACACCGAACTGGATATCAAGAATTGGAAGGCCAACCAGAAGCGTGCGGGTTTCCTGCCCGAGGAACGCGCCTATTTCGACCGCTTCTTTGGCGATATCGGCTACCGCGACGTGGCGCGCGATCTGGCCGGTCAGGTGCCCGGCCCCTACACCTGGTGGTCCTACCGCGGCAAAGCCTTCGATAACGACGCCGGCTGGCGCATCGACTACCAGATGGCGACCCCGGCCTGGGCCGAGCGCGCCGTGCAGGCGCAGGTTGATCGCGCCGCCACCTACGAGGAACGCTTTAGCGACCACGCGCCGCTGGTGGTGGACTACCGCATCGATGGCTAGAGCCTAGCGCCACCGCGCCCCGAACATAAGTTTTGAGATACACGCTGCACCGTTCGCAGCACCGCACAGGAAGTAACTGCACAGGAAATAACTATGGCAGACGAAAAGAAGCAGGATAAGTCCCTCATCCCGAACGCCTCCCAGCAGAAGACGCGTATCTTCTCTGGTGCCCAGCCCTCGGCCGATTCGATGCACCTGGGTAACTACATTGGCGCCGTGAACAACTGGGTGGCCCTGCAGAACGACCCGAATAACGAATGTCTGTTCTTTATTCCGGATATGCACGCCATCACCGTTCCGCAGGATCCCGAGGAGCTGCGCGAACGCACTCGCCTGACCGCGGCGCAGTACATCGCCTCCGGCATTGACCCGTCCCGTGCGCCCCTGTTCGTGCAGTCGCACGTGCCCGAGCACGCCCAGCTGGCCTGGGTTCTGAACTGCTTCACCGGCTTCGGCGAGGCCTCCCGCATGACCCAGTTCAAGGACAAGTCGCAGAAGCAGGGCGCCGATAAGGCCTCGGTTGGTCTGTTCACCTACCCGATTCTCATGGCCGCCGACATTCTGCTCTACCAGGCGGACGGCGTACCCGTGGGCGAGGACCAGCGCCAGCACCTCGAACTGACCCGCAACCTGGCCCAGCGCTTCAACTCCCGCTTCGGCGAAACCTTCGTGGTGCCCGAGCCGGTCATCCTGAAGGAAACCGCGAAGATTTACGACCTGCAGGAACCTACCTCGAAGATGTCCAAGTCGGCGGCATCCGACAAGGGCCTGATTAAGCTGCTGGACACCCCCAAGGTTACCCAGAAGAAGATTAAGTCTGCCGTGACCGACGACGGCTCCGTCATCGCCTACGACCGCGAGGCCAAGCCCGGCGTGTCCAACCTGCTCTCCATCTACTCCGCCATGACCGGCGAGAGCATCGACGAGATTGTGGCACGCTACGAGGGCAAGATGTACGGCCACCTGAAGGTCGACCTGGCCGATATTGTGGTGGACCGCCTGGCTCCGGTGCGAGAACGCACCCTCGAGCTAATGGACGACCCCGCCGAGCTGGACCGCCTGCTGGCCGTGGGCGCCTCCGCCGCCCGCGAGATTGCCACCGCCACGATTGAAAACGTCTACAAGAAGGTCGGCTTCCTGCCCTCGGTGAGCATCTAGCTACCGGGCGCTTATCAATTCCTCATCTTCAACGAACGCAAAGCGCACGACACCCATGACAGAACCCCGCGAGCAATCGAGTCCCTCTGAGGCCTCCGTATCACCCACCCTCAAGCCCGGTCGCCGCTACCTGAGCATTATTGCTCACGTGAGCGGTGAGAATGCTCGGCGCCTGGAGGAGTGGAAGCGGGAGACAACGGGGGTCCCGGCCGCGTCAATGAGCACCCACGTGACCGTGTACGTGGCGGAGCTGGATGACTCCCTGCTGGATGCCGTGCGTTCCCCGCAGTTTTCCGAAGACCTGGGTGCGTCGCGTTTCGAGGCGCGCTGGGGGTCGGTGCACTCCTTCCGCCCGGTGACCGAGGTGGAGTACCTGAACCTGGAGGCGGGCAAGGCCGAATTCGAGCGGATTCACCGGGATCTTGTTCGGATGCTCGGTACGGGTGCGGCCCCCTTCCCGTACGTGCCGCACGTGACCCTGGGCCACGGTTTGAGCGAGGAACAGGTGGCCAGCGCCCGCGAGGCGTTTGACTCCCTGCCCGCGGAGCGGCGCACCTTCACGGTGGATCACCTGCACTGCTACTCCTACGACGGGCAGAACTGGGAGGAAATCGGGGTTCTGCCGCTGCGGTAGTAGCCAGCCTAAAACGCTAAGAGAGATGCGACCGATAGACTATCGGTCGCATCTCTCTTTATGTTTTCGCTAGGCTTGCTTCAGCGTGAGAACCCTAGCGGGAGTGGCCCTCGTGAGGCTCGCCAGACTCGCCGGATTAGTGTGCATCAGCGGAAGCCGAGGAGGAAGCCGAGCCGTGAGCTTCAGTGCCGTGTGACTCAGCCTCAACCGGCGCGGCGTTCGAGGAAGAGACGCCCAGGATCTCGTTGGGGGTCTTGGGCAGTTCCACGCTCAGGAGCTCCTTCGGAGCCGCCGGGTTCGATAGGGACACCGCGATGAGCTTCTTGGTGGCCGGGTCGGTCACGTAGGCGGTCTTGCCATCCACCCACAGGGCCGGACGCTCGTCCTGCCAGGTCTCAGACTCGGTCCACGCCTCCATGAGCTGTACGGAGCCCAGCTCGGCGCCGGTTGCCGGGTCGAAGATGCGCAACTTACCGTCGGTGGTCAGCAGCAGTGCCTCACCCTGGGGGCCGCGAGCCAGCGATCGGAAGGTGTAGCTCACGCCAGAAGGCAGGGAGTAGACGGTGCGGGTTGCCGCGACGGTGTCGATGATGGAGAACTTCTCGGGGCGCTCCAGCTTGGCATCCTTGTCGGTCTTGTAGTCCGCCAGAACGTACTGGGAGTCAGCCTTGCCCGCCTGGTTACCGGAACGCGAGTACGGGTCCTCGGGGTTGGTGACCTTGGTGAACTTGCCGTCCTTGTAGATCAGCGCGCCGTCGGTGCAACCGATGGTGAACGCGCCGTCCTTGGCGATAGCTTCACCGTGCACGCCGGGGCATGCGGGGCTCTCGGTTACGGTCTTGCCCTGAGCGTCCACAACGGCGGCACCGGTGCGGGTCTTCGAGTCACCGACCGCCACCAGGTACTGGTTATCGGGCAGGGGGATGGCGAAGCCGTGGTGCGGCTTCGGCAGGGTGACGGTGGTGGTCTCCAGGGAGGAGGCGGTGCGCTTATCGTGGGTCAGCTTCGCCGGGTCGTACACGGCGAAGGAGCCGGTGCCGTCAGCGAAGGCCGCAACCCTGCCGTTGTCCTTGATGACGTGGCCGGTGTGGTCGGCAGCGAGGCTCAGGGAGCTCAGGGAAGGCGCGGTGGTGTAGTAGTGCGAGTGATCGCCGTGCGCTACGGACCACACGCCGGTGTCCAGGAAGGTGTAGCTGTTGCCGTCGGCCACGACGAGATGGCGGTTATCGCCAGCGTCGGAGAGGCGCAGGAATCCTTCCTTGGGAATATCGGCCAGCAGTTTCATGTCCTTGGCGTCGTAGACGAGCACGCCACCGTCGTAGGTGATGGCCACGCGGCTGGCAGCGCCCTTGCCTTCGGTGATGGGGGCGGGGGTTGCGCTCGCGGAAGTGGAAGCGCTGGGGTTGGTCTGTGCGTTCTGGGTGGCCTGGGAGCCGCATGCGGTCAGGGCGAGGGCAGCCACGGCGCCGAGTGCGCCGACGCGGGTGAGGAAAAACTTACGGGTCATGTGCATGCACCAAGACTAACATGAGAATGATTCTCTATAGTGGTTGATCCTTGGCTCGTATCAGACTCTGGAAGTGCAACCTGCACGGGGTGCATAAGACATTCAGACCCCTGCCCAGCCGCAGGGAGCATCCTTCCATGCTCCACTAGGCAAAAGCCTTGAATCCACCCGCAAAATGACCCATTAGGGTAAAAGAAAACCGGTTCCCTTCTGACCAGAAGGGAACCGGTTTTCTTAGAGGTATCTTTTGCTCGAGTAGGGTTCATGCGCCTACTCAGGGCCAAAATTTTAGAGGAGGTTGTTCAAGCCTCGTGCCTTGATCTCACCCACGGCATCCTTGACAGCCTGTGCCTTGGAACGCGGTGCGACCAGCAGAGCATCGGGGGTGTCAACCACGACGATGTCGTTCAGGCCAATAATCGAAATCTTGCGATCGGTATTAGCCACAACAATGCCGGAGCAACCGTGGTTAATGACGTTATCCTTCTCGCCAAGGATGGTCAGCTGCTCGCCGCTCTTCTCGGAGTTGAGGCGTGCCACGGCGTCGAAGTCTCCAACATCATCCCAGCTGAAGGAGCCGGGGACCATGGCGACGTCGCCGGCGGCGGCGGCGGGCTCTGCCACCGCGTAGTCGATTGCGGTCTTGGGGAGGGTTTCCCACACCCGCTCCATGACGGCCTCGCGCTCGGGGGTGTCCCAGGCGTTGGCAATCTCCATGATGCCCGCGTACAGCTCGGGCTCGTTAGCCTCGAGGTGCTTGAGCATCAGGGCTGCCGGGGCCACGAACATACCGGCGTTCCAGGTGTATTCGCCTGAATCCAGGTACTTCTGTGCGGTGGCGGTGTCCGGCTTCTCCACGAAGGTGTCCACAGCGTGCGCGTTGGGCGCGTCCTCGATGCCCAGGGAAGCGCCGGCGTGAATGTAGCCGAAGGCGCTGGAGGGTTCGGTGGGGGTAATGCCGATGGTGACAATCTTGCCGGTAGCCGCGGTGATGACAGCCTCGGTCACCACGCGGTGGAACTCGTCCACGGGGCTGATGACGTGGTCGGCTGCGAAGGAGCCGATGATGGCGTCCGGTTCGCGGCGGTGGATGATGGCGCAAGCCAGGCCGATAGCTGCAGCCGAGTCCTTGGGGGAGGGCTCCAGCACCAGGTCAGCGGCACGCAGCTCAGGAATCTGCTGGGTGACCGCATTGGCGTGCGAGGTGCCGGTGACGACCATGACGGAACCGTTGCTGAGGTCGATGAGACGGTCGTAGGTGTCACGCAATAGGGAATTGCCCGACGAGGTGAGGTCGAGCAGGAACTTCGGGGCGTGCGCGCGGGACAGGGGCCACAAACGCGAGCCAACACCGCCGGCGGGAATCAGCGGGCGGAATCGAGTGAGTGCAGTATTCATCGCTTCAAGAATAACGGGTGAATTTGTCATATATCGAATTCTTTTAGGATTTGGCAGAAAATGTCAGACGGCTCTCATTGGGGGGAGGGGTGCATTGTTAGGTTAAGGTTACTTCCGCATCAACCCGGGGTAAATCGTAATATCGCAAAAAAAATATAACCTAATTCACGTTTATAGGTTGGGAAAAATCTATAAACAGTGTGTCAATAAGCTGTGAATTTACCTGATATCTTGGAAGTAACAGACGAACAAAGCAGTCGGCGAGTACATAGTCGTGACCGGCTCGCAGGGAGGCGCCCGGTGCCCCTTTGCGCCCCGAGCCCGCCGTCTCAGCAGGAGGTTATTCAGTGTTGAATGGTTCTAAGGGAACCCTCTACCGCGGCCGTTGGGGCATGTGGTCCTGGGTTGCTCACCGCATTACCGGTATCGCGATTTTCTTCTTCCTTCTTGTCCACATCCTCGATACCGCCGTCGTGCGCATCTCTCCGGAGGCCTACAACGGTGTGCTGGGCCTGTACAAGAACCCCATCATGGGCCTGGGTGAGACCGCCCTGGTAGCAGCCATCGTCTACCACGCCTTCAACGGTATCCGCATTATCCTCATCGACTTCTGGGGTAAGGCAACCAACGCACACGTGGAGCACATCCAAGCGAAGAACAAGGACGGCAACGTCGAAATCAGCCAGAAGGCAACCTACGTTCACATCAAGATTCTGTGGGTTGTGCTGATTCTCTGGGCACTCACCGTTGCCGGCTTCGCCGCCCGCCACCTGCCCATCGTTTTCTCGCACATTGGAGGTCACTAAACCATGGCTACTCCGCTTAAGCCCCGCACCTACGTACCCCGCCTGCGTGATAACCGCATCGACGGTGTGAAGTACAACCGCTCCTCCTCCAAGCGCAACAACTTTGAGATGTTCGCCTGGCTGGGCATGCGCCTGTCCGGCGTCGTGCTTGTGATTCTTATCTTTGGCCACCTCTTCTCGAACCTGATGGTCGGCGACGGCATCCACGCCATCGACTTCGGCTTCGTGGGTGGCAAGTGGGCCAACCCCTTCTGGCAGGTCTGGGACCTGCTGCTGCTGTGGCTGGCCATGCTGCACGGCACCAACGGCATCCGCGTCATCATCGACGATTACGCCGAGAAGGACCGCCTGCGCGTGTGGCTGAAGGTTATCCTCTTCGCTGCCTCCGCATTTGTCCTGCTGGTTGGTACCCTCACCATCTTCGCGTTTGACCCCTGCCCCTCGGGCGCAGCGGCCAACCTGCTCCCCAGCTTCTGCGCGGCACACTAACGACGACGTAACCGGCAGACAAATTCAAACATCGAAAACACAGAAAGAACATCATGCAGGTACATAAGTACGATGTAGTGATCGTCGGCGCCGGCGGTGCCGGTATGCGTGCCGCTATTGAGGCAGGCCAGCGAGTCCGCACCGCGGTTTTGACCAAGCTTTACCCGACCCGTTCCCACACCGGTGCGGCGCAGGGCGGTATGTGTGCCGCTCTGGCCAACGTCGAGGAGGACAACTGGGAGTGGCACACCTTTGACACCGTCAAGGGTGGCGATTACCTGGTCGATCAGGACGCGGCAGAAATTATGGCTAAGGAAGCCATCGACGCCGTGCTCGACCTGGAGAAGATGGGTCTTCCCTTCAACCGAACCCCCGAGGGCCGCATCGACCAGCGCCGCTTCGGTGGCCACACCCGCGACCACGGTAAGGCTGCCGTGCGCCGCGCATGCTACGCAGCTGACCGTACCGGCCACATGATTCTGCAGACCCTGTACCAGAACTGCGTGCGTCACAACGTTGAGTTCTACAACGAGTTCTATGTGCTCGACCTGATTCTGGTCAAGGACGAAGAGGGTAAGCCCCGTCCCGCCGGCGTTGTCTCCTATGACCTGGCAACCGGCGAGGTGCACGTCTTCCAGGCCAAGTCCGTAATCTTCGCGTCCGGCGGTTGCGGCAAGATCTTCAAGACCACTTCCAACGCCCACACCCTCACCGGTGACGGCATGGCCATCGCACTGCGCGCCGGCCTGCCCCTGGAGGACATGGAGTTCGTTCAGTTCCACCCGACCGGCCTGGCAGGCCTGGGCATCCTCGTGACCGAGGGTGCTCGCGGTGAGGGCGGTATTCTCCGCAACGCTGACGGTGAGCGCTTCATGGAGCGCTACGCACCGACCATTAAGGACCTCGCACCCCGCGATATCGTGGCACGAGCCATGGCAAACGAGGTGCGCGAGGGCCGCGGCTGTGGCCCCCACAAGGACTACGTGCTGCTGGACCTGACCCACCTGGAGCCCTCGCACATCGACGAGAAGCTGCCGGATATCACCGAGTTCGCTCGTACCTACCTGGCCGTGGAACCGCATCACCAGCCCATCCCGGTGTTCCCCACCGCGCACTACGCAATGGGCGGTATTCCCACCAACAACGAGACCGAGGTGTACCGCAACAGCGAAGAGACCGTCCCCGGCCTCTACGCAGCCGGTGAGGTTGCCTGCGTGTCCGTGCACGGTGCAAACCGCCTGGGCACCAACTCCCTGCTCGACATCAACGTCTTCGGTAAGCGTGCCGGCCGCAAGGCCGCCGAGTACGCCGCATCCGCCGAGTTCGTTCCCGTTCCGGACGACGCAGCAGATCGCGTTCTCAACATGCTCAACGGCATCCTCGAAGGCAAGGGCACCGAGAAGGTCGGCGCTATCCGCGCAGACCTGCAGAAGGCCATGGAGGCCGACATGCAGGTGTTCCGCACCGAGGAGACCATCCGCGCCGCACTGGCCACCATCGAGAAGCTCGAAGAGCGTTACAAGAACATCTCGATTCAGGACAAGGGCAAGCGCTTCAACCTCGACCTGCTCGAGGCCGTCGAGCTGGGCTTCCTGCTCCAGCTGGCCAAGGTCATGTCCGTCGGTGCGCTGCACCGCAAGGAGTCCCGCGGCGGTCACTACCGCGAGGACTACCCCAAGCGCGATGACGTGAACTTCATGAAGCACTCTATGGTCTACCTCGACCCCGAATCCGAGTTTGAGGGTGTGAAGGGCCTGCGTTTCGACACCAAGCCCGTCGTCTACACCCGTTACGAGCCGAAGGAGCGTAAGTACTAAAATGGCTGAAAACGAACTTCCCGAACCGGAATCCGTCAAGCTATTTGAGGGCATGACCGGCGGCGATTCCGACTCTATCCCCACGTACGACGTGATTATCAAGGTGCGCCGCTACAACCCGGAGGTTTCCTCCGAGGCGTACTGGGACGAGTTCCCGCTGACCATGTACCGCACCGACCGCGTGCTCGACGCCCTGCACAAGATTAAGTGGGAGCTGGACGGTTCCGTTTCCTTCCGCCGTTCTTGTGCACACGGCATCTGCGGCTCGGACGCAATGCGCATCAACGGTCGTAACCGCCTGGCCTGCAAGACCCTGCTCAAGGACCTTGACCTGACCAAGCCGATTACCGTTGAGCCCATCAAGGGTCTGCCCTGCGAGAAGGACCTCATCGTTGACATGGAGCCCTTCTTCCAGGCATACCGCGAAATCATGCCGTTCTTCATTAACGATTCGAACGAGCCTGAGCGTGAGCGTCTGCAGACCATTGAGGACCGTGCACGTTTCGATGACACCACCAAGTGCATCCTCTGTGCAGCATGTACCTCGTCCTGCCCGGTCTTCTGGACCGACGGTCAGTACTTCGGCCCCTCCGCTATCGTGAACGCTCACCGCTTCATCTTCGACTCGCGCGATGATGCAGGCGACCTGCGTCTGGAAATCCTGAACGACAAGGAAGGCGTGTGGCGCTGCCGCACCACCTTCAACTGCACCGAGGCATGCCCCCGTGGCATCCAGATCACCAAGGCTATTGCCGAGGTGAAGCAGGCCATCCTGAGCCGTTCGCTCTAGAACGTTCCTTCTCGGATTCTTGAAGGCCAAACGCCTTCTGCGACAAGCCGTCGCCCCTCACCGGGCGGCGGCTTGTCGCGTGTCCGGGGTAGGGGAGAGAAACCGGGGGAAGCCGGAGTGCGGGAGAGGCACGCCCCGGAACCCCGCAGCCCTCGCCGCCTGCACCTCCGACGAACCTCCGAGCGGTCTTCAAAAATCCGTCACAAAGTCACAGACATTCTTAAAGGGCCGGTAACGGCCGGGACGGATAGGTAAACCGTCACCGGGAGGGTTATTCTACTGTGTATGGTTTTTGCTAATTCTCGCTACGATTTGTCCACCCCCGTCTTCGACGATTGGGTGGAGCGCATGATGGGCACCCTCGTGCAATTCCGCCGCGAAGTGCACGCCAACCCCGAGCTTTCCTTCCGCGAGGTCGTCACGACCGAGCGCCTCATGAACCGACTGCGAGAAGCCGGCATGAACCCCATCGCCTGCGAAGGCACGGGTTGCTATGTCGACATCGGAGACGGCCCCTTCGCCGCGGCTCTGCGCGCCGATATCGACGCACTGCCCATCGTCGAGCAGACCGAGCTGCCCTACTCCTCCACGGTTCCCGGCGTGATGCACGCCTGCGGCCACGATATTCATCAGACCGTCATGTTGGGCGTGGCGCTGGCGCTACACGAGCTCAACGAGAAGACCCCGTTGGGCCGTAGCATCCGTATTCTTTTCCAGCCGGCCGAGGAGCAGCTACCCGGTGGTGCCGTACAGATGATTTCCCAGGGCCTGCTCAAGGACGTTCCGCGTGCTTTCGCCCTGCACTGTGACCCGAAGGTGGACCTCGGCCAAATCGGTACGCGCATCGGTGCGATTACCAGCGCCTCCGATACCGTGAAGATTCACCTGAGCGGCCACGGCGGCCATACCTCCCGACCCCACCTGACCGAGGACCTCATCTACGCGATGAGCCAGATTGCGGTGCAGGTTCCCGCCGTGCTGACCCGCCGCACCGACGTTCGTTCGGGCGTGCTGGTTGCTTGGGGCCAGGTCAGCGCCGGCGTCGCCCCCAACGCGATTCCCGCCGAGGGCTACCTGGCCGGCACTATGCGCTGCCTGGACGTTGAGGTGTGGCGCCAGGCGGGCAACCTGCTGGACGAGGTCATCGAACAGGTCGCCGTTCCCTTCGGCGTGGACGCCCGTGTGGAGCACATCCGCGGCGTGCCCCCGGTCGTGAACACCGACCTGGAAACCACCATGCTCGAGAACGCCGCCCGCGCCGAACTGGGCGAGGATTCCATCGTGCTCGTCGAGCAGTCCATGGGTGGCGAGGACTTCGCGTGGATGCTGCAGGAGGTGCCCGGCTCCATGTTCCGACTGGGTACCCGCGCCCCCGGCGACCCCACCTACGACCTGCACCAGGGCGACTACGCCCCGAGCGAGCAGGCCATCGGTATCGGTGTGCGCGTCATGGCCGCAACCGCCCTGCGCGCGGTGCGCTTCGAGCTGGCGAAGGCTGCGAAGGCCGCCAACCCGGTACGAGACGAGGCCCGCTAGGCCCCGGGGTACCGAGCCGCGCATCCCGCGTTCTGCCGGCGTGCGGGTTGCAGGTTATGTCGTTTCATAGAGTTTCGCCTCGCTATCGGTTGGATAGCGAGGCGAAACTCTATGCACACGATAGAATTAAAGAGATTATGAGGACATCAGCGTTGTGCCCGTGAACCCGCGCGTGGTCGCGAGGAGGTTCGGCGGGCACCGCGCGTATTCACGGCGCACGCCGAAGGAGGACGCCCAAATGAGCTTCTTTGGGATCGGTAAGAAGAAGTGGGATAAACAGGCGCGCGAGGCGGAGAGCACCGCGGCACAGGACGGGCACGAGGAAAGCAAGCCGTCCCGCGGCTCGGGGCTGAGCGACAAAATTATGGAGCAGCAGCAGTGGGAGGATTCCCTGCGCCGTTTCGTGAAGTCGGAGGGCACCCGCCCGAACCGCGACGAGGAACGTTCCGAAGAGTATCGCGCCGTGGAAGATCTGAAGCGTGCCCTCCTGCACGATGACGAGGAGACCCCCTCGTTCACCGAGGGCTCCCTCTCGAATACCGGCAAGACCACCGACGAGGAAGAGCGTCGTAGCATCCTGGAGGCTCTGAACTCCTACCCGCTCGAGGACTCCGAGGCCGCCGCGGCTCCCGAAGCCCGCGAGGAGAGCAACGACTCCGAGGCCGTCGAGGACGCCCCGGCTACTCCGGAGACCCCCGCCTTCCTGCGCGACGATGAGGACGAAACCTCCGAGAAGACCGAGGGCGACTCCTCCGCGAAGGCCGAACCCTCAACCGACACCGCCGAGGATGCTCGCTCCCAGTTTGAAGAGCACCTGCGCGCCGTCCGTGCGGAGAGCTCCGCGGAGGAAAACCCGGCTACCTCCGACGTCGACGACACCGACCGTAACGCTGCCGCCGAGGAATACCTCTCGGCTGAGCAGATTCGCGAGGCGCGTACCCGCGCCGCCATCATCGAAGCAAAGAGCGCCGGCCTGGACGACCTGGCCGCCGTCTACGCGGCTCGCCTGGGCCTGAATCCGGAGAGCGAAGAGGGTAGCTTCGAGGAGGTTGAGCAGGCCGAGGAATCCGAGGCCGTTGCCGCTAAGCAGCCCGCCGCCGAGCACTCCGCTTCCGAGCGTTCTACCGAGCCCGAATCCCTCAGCGCCGAGCCTACCCGCTCAGGCGAAAAGACCGAACCTGCGGCGGAGGTACTTGTGAGCGAAACGGCCACGGTGGAGGAGCTTTCCGAGCCTGCCTCCGAGCCTGCCGAGCCTTCTAACGAGTCCGAGGAGAAGCTCGAGGCCGCTAAGGACGAGGCAAAGAAGGACACCGAGGACCCCGCATCCGAGCCGGGATCCGACGAAGCCGCCTCCGCCGAGCAGAAGCTGAGCGCCGATGACGCCGAGCTTGTGGCCGAATCCATTGTGCTCACCGCCCCCGCAGAGGGTGCCGCGGACCTCCCCGTCCTCGGCGAGCAGCGCGCCCTCCACTCGCTGACTGAGCTCATGCGCACCCGCGGTTCGGGAACCCTGAGCCTGGAGCTGCGCCAGGTGGATGAGGACATGCACTACCGCCTGCTGCACCGCGGTCGCGAGGTCGAGAACGGCATCGTGCTGCCCGGCGTTGACTGGTTTGCGCCCGTCGCAGCCCTGTACACCGAGGCCCAGGAAGCCGGCGCGACCTGGAACCGCGCGGCTGTGACCCTGAACCCGCGCCTGGGTGAGGGCCTGGAGGTGCACGCCTCCTACCTGGGTGCCGTAGATGGGCAGACCACCCACGAGAGCTTCCTGCTCGAAACCCCCGCCCGCGAGGAGACCTCGGTTGTGGCTACCGCTGAGGCGGCTGAGGCAGCCGAAGCTCACCAGGCTGAAGCACCCGAGGCTGAAGCACCCGAGGCTGAGGCATCCGAGTCCGGCGATTCCCCGAAGGTTGAGCCCGAGACCCCCGCAGCTGAGGCTCAGCCCTCCGAGGAAGCCCCCGAGGAACAGGCTCCCGAGCAGGTCGAGCGCCAGAGCGCTCCTGCGGGCCTCGCCGTTGCCGGCGCTGCCGTGACCGGTGCCGCCGCGCTCGCCGCCTCGGCCTCCGAATCGGGCGAAGCCTCGGTCGCCGAGCCCGAGTACGAGCACGACTACGATAATGACCCGATTTTCGGTACCGCCAACTCGCAGGACGCCGAGGCTACTTCCGCACAGCCGGAGCAGCCCGAGGTTTCTGAGGCTGACGAGGACACCGAGCCCGTGCACGCCCAGCCCGATGCCGCTGAGGCTGCTGAGGCCGAGGCCGTCGACCACGGCGAAGAGATGGAAGCCGCCCTGGCCGCTATCGTCGCCAACGCCCAGGAGAAGCTGGACGATCCGCAGGAACCCGAGGAAACCTCCACCGAGGCTGCCGCGTTCGTCTCCGTCGAGGAGCCCGCGGCACCGGTCGAGGCTCCTGCCGCTGAGGCTTCCAACGCTGAGTCTTCCGCCGCGGAATCCTCCGCTCACGAGGCTCCCGCCGAAAAGGGTGAAAAGACCGCTGAGGAGGTAGCATCCACCGAGGCTGAGCCCGAACTGCCCACCTTCCTGAACGACCGCGAGCTGGTGCCCGCCGACGAAACAGAGGAACCCTCGAAGACCGCGAAGGCAGAGGAACCCGAACCCGCCCAGGTCCGTTCCGAGGAACCTGCAAAGGCGGAGGCACCGGCGCCGGCCGTCACCGGGGCGCTCGCCGCGGCAGCAGCCGTGGCCGCCGGTGGCGCCGCAGCATCCGCTGCGCCCGTTGCTTCTTCGGCAGCATCCTCGGCGGTGCCCTCGGCACCCTCGACCCCGGTCCTGAG
>PPYF01064904.1_pt1 | contig 55695 bp, 41 predicted proteins | sample 1559871 | NCBI WGS metagenome assembly PPYF01 (sample SAMN08240021, study PRJNA423297) | Human gut metagenome, whole genome shotgun sequencing project.
TAAAGGGTCAATCATATTGTAGCCAAAGGGGGCCAAATCCTGTTTGGCCAAAAGGGTCAAAGTCGCGTGGCTTTTCCAGAAGTGACTCCAACTCTTCTTTATAGTTTCCGATATTGTCGAAGAAATCCTTAACGGCCTGCCTGAATTTTTCTTTTGTCCTGTAGAAACCGGTATTGATGACCTTCTTGCGGAGGAATTTCCAAAGCCTCTCAATCAGATTGAGGTTTGGCGAGTAGGGCGGCAGGAATATCTGCCTGATTTTCGTCCCGTCCACCCATTCCTTGAGCTTTTTGTTGTGATAATAACGGGCATTGTCGGAAATGATATAGATGAACGGGGCCTCCGGATGCCTGTCCAAGGCCGCCTGATAAACTTCTTTTGTGGATTCGGCATTGACGCTTTCGCAATCATGGGCTATCACGTCCGTCACGTCATGCGCGTTAAGCAACCCGTTGATGTTCACCCTGTCACGACCGCTGACGGTCGGTTGTTCCAACTTCTCGCCTTTCTCTATCCACGCATAAGTGGAACGGCTGTTGTGGGTCGGATGAACACCGTCGGCATAATAAACCACGGCATCTTCCGGCATACCGGAAAGGATTTCGGAAAGTTCCCCGACAAAGGCTGCCTGCTTGGAGGCATCAACCTCGCAAGGGACTTCCGATGTCTTCTTATAGGTGAAACCAATGCGGTTCAGCAGGTCTACAACCCCCTGGGGCGTGTACTCCACGCCGAATGTGGACTTTATCCACTCAGCCACACTCTTGGCATCCGTATAGATATGCTCACGAAGTTCCTTGCGCAAGGCGGACAACTGTCTGCTGTCAAGAAGCCCCCAATAACCCTTGTGGCGGTTTTCCAGAAGTTCATCGGCACCGCCGTGCAAATAAGCGGAACGGTAACGGTATACGGTGGAAACGTCTATTCCAAGGCATGAAGCCACGAAGGAAGGAGAATTGCCCATGCCCAACATCAGAATGCAAGTCACACGGGCATAGTCGGAACTTCCGGCTAGATTACGTTGAAGTTTACGTAAAATTTCTATTTCTGATGTCGACAATTGCATTTCCATGCCGTAAAGATACAACTTTTAAACGAATTATTCGCATTTCATTTACTTTTGACTATAACTGCCTGTATCGGTGCCGTCCGATGCCTTGTTGCAAACTGCCTCCGCTCCCGTGCCATTGCGAAAGGCCACCTTTTACCTTGCAAAAGGCCGTCAATTACACGCTAAAAGGCCACCTTTTAGACTGTAAAAGGTGGCCTTTTGCAAAACCGTAAAAAAGCGGCCGTCATGCCGCCGGTCATTTCCTGGGCACAAAGCTCTCATAAGTACCATCGTCGAAGAACACCCGTATCTCGGCAATCTGCCGCTGCGGACGCTCCACAATACGTATTTCCGGCTTCACGGTAGGGGCATAACCGCGCTGCTGCGGCTGCTGTACGCCGGACTCGCCGCCACCGCCGAACAAATCGGGCATGCGTCCCTCGCTATGGATAGGCGGCACACCGTCCGCCTGTCCGCCGTCATTACCCGTATCACCGCCGTCGCCCTTCGCGTCATTGAACATCTGACCGTGGCCGAACATCAGCCAGTCGGTATTCAGGTTGGGTATCTTGCTCTTTATGGCCTCAACCGTATTGAGGGTAGGACGGGTACGGTCGTTGAAGATGCTGCTAAGCGATGCGGCATTGATTCCGATAAAGTTGGCAAACGTCTGTTGGCTCATGTGCTGGGCTTCCATTATCAGCCTTATCCTGTCTTTCATTTCAGTCATAATCGTGTGTTCACCTCTAAAATCACGTTTTTTCTAAGATTTTACAAAGGTAAATCAAAAATTTCACATACACAACAAATCTAAAGGAAATTATAAAAAGTAAATTTTAGATTTGAGTATTTGTATTTACAAAACTAAATGACGTAAAATTAAGATTTATACATTTACAAATACAAATGTAAATTATGACTTGTAAATGGCATATAAAGCCAAAATACAGCGTTTTTACGTAAGTATCTCATTAAACAGACGTTATTTAACGAGAAATCAATGAATATGGGCGTTTATGCAATAAAATCCAAGCCGTAGGCGCGATAAACGAAAGTCATTACTTCATAATAAGGACTTTACACGCTGGAAACCAACAAGTTAACTATTAAAATATACGCTGCATGAATATTCCTTGCAATTTATTTATCTATAATTTTTGATATATAAATTTACATTTTACAATAAAACAACGTTTGCGAAATTGTAAATTTACAGTTTCAAAATATTAAATCTTTATATAATACGTGATGATTTAATTTTCTAAAGTTTAGATATTTATATATTAATAAATGCTAACGCTAAATTTGCAGGCCGTTTTTAGAGCAAAATTTACGTTTTTTCCGATATTCCGAAACAGTGGTAAAGTTACTTGAAAATACGCGATTCTCAGAGCGTCAAAAATCATAAAAGTGCCTGATTTTTAACGATTTTACCCTTATTTTTTATGTAATGTAAAACCAACAAAATAGAAAAAAAGAGACCGTTTTTGGGTCTCTTTTCAGTGTAAAATGAAAAAAATAAGCTCTCTTAACAGCTCTCCTACCGGCGTATTCGGGTTGTCCAAGCCCTTGCTTTTGGCATCCGTCTCCCTGATTTTCGATATAATCTGCATCACCTTCACGCCGGAGTAGTTTCTCATGCCGGTGATATAGTCCTTGGCCGCCCACCCTCCGCGCAGCTCGAGCCAGCGTGCAACACCGTCGTCGGTGTAAGGCCGTGGGGCATAATATGCGATGAGAAGATTCTGGAAATAAGAGAACAGCATCGGCACGAGCATGTATGCGTTTCCGGCTTTCGGATTGCCGTTGAAGTAATAGAGTATTCTGTTTGCCTTGGCGACGTCACGGTTCACGATGGCCGAGCGCAGTTCAAAGGCGTTGAAGTCCTTGCTCACCCCTATCCTCGCCTCCACCACTTCAGGCGTTACGCGCCGGTCGTTGTCAGTCATCGAAAGGATGAGCTTGTCAAGTTCGCCCGTCAGCCGGCTAAGGTCTGAGCCGATATGGTCTGCTATCATCTGTGCGGCCTTGTTGTCAATGGTCGCCCGTCCGTTAACCTTCAGGTAACTCTCGATGAATGCAGGCAACTCGTACTCACGTTTCTTCTTGCTTTCAAATACAACGCCCACGGCCGCCGCCTTTGCAAGTATTTTCTTGCGGCCGTCAATGGCGCCGTTCTTGTGACAGATTACGAGCACTGTGGTCTGCATTGGTTTCTCCACGTAGTGTTCCAGGCGTTCCCAGTTCTTTATGTTCTGCGCCTCTTTCACGATGACAACCTGCCTTTCGGCCATCATCGGGTAACGGCGCGCCATGTCGACAATCTGGTTTGCCTGCACGTCGGAGCCGAAAACAACCGACTGGTTGAAGTCGCGTTCTTCCGGCTTGAGGGCGTTGTCCTCGATGAACGACGATATTTTGTCTATGTAATAAGACTCCTCGCCCATCAGGATGTACACCGGAGCGTACCTGCCTTCACGCAAGTCGCGCATTATGCTGTCGTAAGTAGCAATCTTCTTTTCTGCCATAACAATGCTGTTTAAGCACGCGCCGACGGCAAAAACCAAGCAAAAACAAAGGTTTTTCGGTATTATTGAATAACTTTGCCGACGGTAAACGCGCTTTCAGAATGCAAATTTAATAAAATGTACCGATTAAACCTACCACAATACGAAATAAAAATAACCCGGCAACAGGGCAAACCTTTCATACTCGACACGCTGCGGCGGCGGTACGTAAGTCTTACGCCGGAGGAATGGGTGCGCCAGCATTTCGTCCACTTCCTCACCGGACACAAGGGCTATCCGCCGTCACTCCTTGCCAACGAGGTGGAGCTTCGCATCGGCGACAAGCGCCTGCGGTGCGACAGTGTGCTGTACAACACGGCGGCGCAGCCCGTGATGCTCATCGAATACAAGGCTCCTACGGTGGCGCTCTCGCAAAAAGTGTTCGACCAGATAACGGCCTACAACATGCTTATGCACGTAGATTACCTCATTGTTAGCAACGGCTTGCAGCACTACTGCTGCCGGATGGACTACGAAAACCACACGTACACCTTCCTGAACGACATTCCAAACTACAACGAACTATAAGCCATGAAGAAAGAAACAAAGGCACTTATTATTGCAACCATCCTGCTGATGCCCGTCTACGGGGCAATATGTTACGCCCTTTACAGGCTCGACGTAATGTCGAAAGACACCGCAATCTGCTGCTTTATCATAATGTTGACGACCGAACACATCATCAACTGGTTCAAGAAAAGCAACAAGGAATAAGCCATTACAACCAGGAAACAAACATCGCAAAGCCCCGACTTTCACAAGCCGGGGCTTTGATTTATCCCCGGGTGCCGCCCCGGAGCAAAGCTTAATATTAACATAAAAACTCAATTTCGCACAAAAAAGAAATGCGGCTTGCATGTTACGCCAAGCCGCAATACAGCATCAGTCATGCTCATCAGAGTCTATCATACCGTAAATAAAACGGTAATCAATCACCCCTTCGCCATTGAAGTCGCAGCGCGCAAAATATTATACTTCATCCTTCCGCCATCAAGACGGAAGAAGGCATAATACACCAAACGTGGACGCTCACGGTGCCGCATCTTCTTGTACATAGTCCAATTTGCGAGACTCGACCGCAGAAGACAACATCCTTTACCAGTAAATACAACCCACAAGCCCATGACGGACTTACCGGGCCGGTGCAAATACACGAAAAATCACATAAATACAAGAATTTATTTTACACTTTATAAAAGCATCATACAAGTACGATGGTAAAGCATTTTGCATTAACAATATAACTCATTGATAATCAACGTATTAAACATGCACAGCCTTTCACTTTGCAAAAGGCCACCTTTTACATGCCAAAAGGTGACCTTTTGCAAGGTAAAAGGCGGCAAATTGCAATGCAATTTGCCGCCTTATGTATTCAAACTGACTGCCGGGCGAAACGGCGGAGCATGCACATTGGCCTACAACTACATGCCGCGCGCCTTATAGATGCGCTCCTTGGCCTCGTTGATTTCCTGGAACTTCTTTTCAGCCGCACGGCGTATGTCGTCGCCGAGGGCGGCCACACGGTCGGGATGATGCTGCAAGGCGAGCTTGCGGTAGGCGCGGCGCACCTCGTCGTCTGTGGCGTCAGGCGACACGCCGAGCACGGCGTAGGCATCGTCGAGCGTACCGCCTGAGAGCTTCAGCATTGAATCGAGGTCGCTGTCGGCCATGCCCATGCCGCGCGCCACGTCCCTAAGCGCGGCCACTTCGCTGCCGGGAACGCTGCCATCGGCCTGCGCAAGCATCACGAGGAAGTTCAGCAGCTGCAGCCGCTGCGAATAATCCAGATTGGCTGCGATTTGCGCGCAGCTCTGCCTTATCGTCTCCTTGAACGCTCCGGGACGGCTCGCGTCCATGCGTTTCTGCTCGTCGAAGAGGCGCAGAAGTATGCCGTTGCCCTGCTCTACGGCCGCTTCGCCGAAGTTCATGCGCAGGAAACGGCGCACAAACTCCATCTCCGAGTGCATCACCTTGCCGTCCGCCCTGATGATATATGACGCCAAGACGAGCAACGAGAACAGGAAACTGTTGCGCTGCCCCTCGTAATACTGCCGCTGCCGGGCCTGCTCCCAGGCATCGTCTCCGCCCATAAAGCCGCTCGTGCAGCGGTCTTCGCCAGTGTTGACGGCCTTCAGTCCGTAATCAAACAATGCTCCCAAGGCCACTCCGGCCAGTGCTCCCAATGCGCCACCCGACATGAAACCGAGTATGCCGCCTATCCATTTTCCTGCTGACATATATTTTTTTTAGTTACGAGTTGACAAGTAACGGGCAGACGAGCCATGAGAGACAAGCAGACAAGTCACAAGGGACAAGTTGACAAGGAACATGCCGCCATCTGCCGTTACACGCTATATTAAGCGATACAAAAATAACGCCATTGCCGCAAACAATGGCGTTTTTAACCGTGCTTTACCTTAAATTAACAGAAAATAAGCCCTATAAGGCATATCAAACTCCCTTCCATTGGGAGGGTTGGGGCGAGTTTCGGGAAGTTTGGATGTGAGGGTCTGGATATTTAGAAACGGTTTCCGGGCCGTATATACATGCCTTTTACCACATCTTCAAAGCCTCTTCCGCGCCCTCAATAAGCTGCGGCAACTCTGCGGAAAGCAGCCTGACGGTCTGCACGCGCAGCTGTCCTGCGCCGTATTCCTTTGTCTGCGTGACGGCCAGCAGCAAGCCGCCGTCGCATGGCGAAGCGTCAAACGTCACGTCGCCGCTCAGCGATGCCACCGTAAGTCCTTGTGGCACAGGCTCTCCCGAACGCAGTTTGCCGTCCAAAAAGCGTAAGGCTGAAATAAATCCGGCAAGCTCCTTACGGCTGAAAAACAGCTTTTCGCGGTCATATCCGCCCCCTGCGGCCTGCACGCTGTGCGTTATTTTCAGGTAGGTTTCCGCCCCACTGTCAATAAAATCCATGTAAATTGTGCCGCGTTTCAGCCTCAACGCCCTGCTCCATCGTGTTGACTTACCGCGCTCCGGCTCGGTTTTTACAGGCTCGGCGGTGCTTTCAGCCTGCGTCTTCAGCCACGGCTGACCGTTGTCAAGATACTCAACATTGTCGAAACCGGCCAGCGCACGCTCAAGCTTTCCGCCCTTGGTGCAGCATCCTACGACCGTTTTCTGCGCCAAAGAGAGCATCAGTACGTTCCTGTCGAACGCCGAACGGGCCGTCACATTGTGTACGCTCGCGTCGCAATGGGTCACAATAAGCAGGCTGCCTTCACTCAAAGCAGTGCGCACATCGTCACCGAAAAGCGTGGGCATAGCCTCCGCCAGGCAGAGTATTGTGGGTATTCCGCGCTGCAAAAGCGTAGTGAACACCGCGCGTTCCATGGGCGACTGGTTGCCGCACATCACGCAGTCGCGCTCCGGCGAAAGGCCGAGCAGCCACTTGCCAACGAGGTATTCCAGTCCGTCAGGCGTTTTCCGGGAGCACACAAAGGCCGTTTTCTCGCGCTGCAAAAGCGCCTCGTTGCCAAGCTTTGATTGTATTTTCATGGATAATTTTCAGGAAGTTATAGGAGTTAAAGAAGTTATAGAAGTTAAAGCCAAATGCCTTTCCGGCTGTAAACCACCGCCGTTTGCAGGCACAAACCTAATCTTCGTCAGCCCGATAGCCTTCATAATAATAAGACTGTTCTATGCCTTTAAAGATTATCTCACGGTCGTCAACACGGTCGGTCAAGGCCGGTTGCAACAGCACACGCAACTCAAGGTCGTTTATCGGACTGCGTTCCATGGCCTGAAGGTAAAGCTCTTTGTCCACATTTTGCCAATCAACCACCATGCCAAGGCTGCGTTTCAGCATCATGTCAAGCCATATCCGCGTGGCCCGTCCGTTACCTTCCATAAACGGATGGGCGATGTTCATCTCGACATATTTTGCCACAATGTCCTCAAAAGTGCGTTCCGGCATCTTGTCGATAATGGGCAATATGGCATCCAAAAACATGCAGTTGGCAAAGCGGAAGCCGCCTTTGGCGATGTTCAAAGTGCGTATTTTGCCGGCAAAATCATACAAACCGCCAAACAGACAGTGGTGTATCCGGCACAAACCGGCAGTCGTTCCTACCTCAATACTGTTGATTTCACCAGTCTCAAACAAGGCTTTCGCCTTTGCAAGACTTTGCCTGTCGATATTATCATTGTTGCTTCTCATAATACAATCCTTACTTGCAAGGATAGTGAATAATTAAGAATTAAGGGTTAAGAATTAAGAAAAAGCACTGTATTTCAAACGATTTTCACACGCCGTATTGGTAACAACGCACCAACATTTCGCTACGTTTCGGTGAACGCCTTGTCATATTCCACTACGCCATGAATGCCGTCCAGGCCGCCGGGTAGCAGCTCTACGGCCATGCAACAGTCATCGGGAGCATCGAAAGGGAAGCTTATTCCGAAGCCACTTGCAGGCCGGTAGCCGAACCGGGGATAATAATCCTTATGGCCGAGAACCACCGCCGAGCCGTAGCCAAGCCGCGAAGCGCGGCTGTGAACCTCGCGTATCAACGCCGTGCCTACGCCCTTCCGCTGCCACTCCGGCAGCACACTGACCGGCGCAAGGGCAAGAGACACATGCCGACAGCCGACAGAAACGATGCTGACTTCTGTCATAAGAACATGCCCTATAACGCCGCCTGCACCGTCAACAGCCACAAGCGACAGCTGCGGAACAAACGAACGTGACTGCCGCAGACGGCCTACAAGCTCGTGTTCGGTATGGTCACTCTCGGCAACTTGCCTGAAAGCAAGCTCCACGACCCGCTCAACGGCCTCGCGGTCGCACACTTCTTCCTGCCTTACGGCATACTGACAAGAATACGGGTTGTCCATAATCAAAATGCGTTTGCTTTCTGCAAAGATAATAAAATAATGAAAAATGAACAATGAATAATGAAAAATCAAAAGCCTGTTTACACTAAAAAAAACTGTGATTGTTCATTATTCATTGTTCATTTTCTCATTATTCATTGTTTATTTTTCACTTTACAAGCGGTTCTTCTGCCCTGCTCCAGCACCCGTTCCCTTGTATTTGCTGCGGCCAACGTTGAACTTATAGCGCACGGTAAGGTTGATGTTGCGCATCGCTTTCGGCTCGTATATCGACTCGCGCATCGTTCCGTAGTACGTAACTACACTGCTCTTGTCGGTCTTGAACAGGTCGGCGACGTAGAACGAGACTGACAGTTTGTCCTTCAGGAACGACTTGTATAGAGATAAGTCAGCACGGAACGTCGGCTTGCGCAGGTAGTTGTTCTCGTCAGAGCCGGTCGTATTGCAGCTCATGTTCAGCGAAATCTCGAACAGCTTTACGTCAACGGTGTTGTTGAAGCGGAACATCGCCATCGGATTGTCAAGCGGATTGTGACCGTGAACGGCCATGTTGAACCACTGTTTCTGCACTCCGAGCATGACAGCCGGCTGCCAGATGCCTATTGTAGGACGCAAGTTGAGCGAGGCGTACACCTTATCATAAGCCTCGCCGTTTACCTGACGGAACAGCGCTACGGCAGGGTCGTCGTTGTAAGTCTCGCTGTGTTGTATGATGGGGTCTATTATATGAGAGTACCCCGCGCTGAACATCAGCCACTTATACGAGGCTGCAAAGTTAACGTTATGGCTCTTCGTGGGCACAAGGAAGGGGTTTCCGCCCTCATAGGTATAGCGGTTGTCATAGTTTATGTTGCTGCGAAGCTGGTTGTAACTGGGGCGGCGAATGTCTGCGGAATAGCCCAACTGGAGGCCCACTTTGCCGAACATTGCCGAGAGGGCGACCGACGGAAACCAGTCGCCATACGCCCTGCTCTGCTCCGCCATGCGCACGCCGTCCTCGTAATAGTCGAAGTCTACGTTCTCGTAACGCAGCCCCACTTGCGCGCTTACCGGGCCGAACTGACGCGCATACTCCACAAACGCCGTGGCCAGACCTTCCTCCGTGCGGCTGCGGTCGTCGTCGATGATGCCCTTGGGCAGCACGGTATAGACCGACTTTCGCGTTGAATAAGAGTATTCTCCGCCGAAAGACAGGCTGCCGCCGAAGAGCGGAGCGGTAAAGACAAGCTTCGAAGCGATGAGGTTGCTGCGCGGAACGTTGTTGGTTGTAACGTCGTTATGCTCGGTCTCCTGCCCCACTTCGGTGTAGTCCTCGACGGTGTTCATCGTCGAGTTTGACTTAGTGTACATCCAGTCTGTGTTGAAGTCGATGCCCCATTGACCTATCTTGCCCGTGTAATAGGCGTTGCCCTGAAGCGTAGTGGCCTGCTCGGAGGCTGTGTAGTCGCTGCGAAGCTGCTCGGTCAGCGTGCCGTTCTGCGTGAACGTAGACTCCATGTAGCCCCTCGGCTTGTCCCATGGCGTGCGGCGGTAGCTGGCACTTATGCCTATGGAATGGTTTTCGTTGAACATATAGCTTACGGCCAACCGCGCATACAGGTTTTCGCTCTTATACACCTGGTCAATCTCGCTGCGCTGCCGCCAGGTGTCCTCCAAGTAAGTGACTTGTTTAATGGTCTTCGGGTCGGGGTTGGCCCATTTCGACGCGCGGAGCGTCGTTCCGATGTCAAGTCCGCCCGTGCGGTAGTTCATGTTGAGGTTGTCTTCGCCCACGAGGTAGCCGTAATCGTTGATTTCTCCAAACAAACGGTTGTCCAAGCTGAAGCCTTCGCCCACGGCCTTTTTCGTCGTGATGCGTATGACCGACGTAACGCTGGCGTCATAACGTGCACCGGGATTGGTGATAACCTCCACATCTTTTATGTTGTCCGCGCTCAAACGGTCAAGCTCCGAGTTGTCCCTCACCTTGCGGCCGTTGATGTAAAGCTCGGGCGTTCCCCGCCCGAACACCTCTATTTTGCCCTGTCTTGCAGATACGTTAGGTATGCGGTCGAGCAGCCGCTCTATGGTTCCGGCGTGCTCAAGTATGGTTCCGCTCACGCCCGTCACCATTCCCTCGCCCTTCAGGCGCGTCTTCGGCAGGTCGCTTTTCACCACCACTTCGCCTAAAACCTGCGCCACGGCGGCAAGCCTGACCGTGCCCATGTCTTCTTTCCTGTCGGCAAATAGCGTCTTGTAACCGAGCGAAGAGAAGCGCAATAACTGCCCTGTGCCCTTTGTGTCGAGGGTGAACGTGCCGTCGTCAAGCGTCATAACGCCGGAGACAAAGGCCGAATCGGGCAGCGAGAGCGCCACCACATTGGTGTAAGGCAGCGGCTGGCCGCCTTCGTCAACGACACGTCCCGTCACCGTCTGGGCCGCCACCGCCTGAGCAAGAAAGGCGCAGCAGCACAAGGCGGATAATCTTTTTTTAGTTTTCATCCTGTAGTTTTTACTTTTTACTTACTTTCTTTTAGACGTAATTTCCTGTAAAATTGTTACTGCATTGAAGCCGTTTTTTACACTGATATTATTGCAACTGCCGTGCCAAAACAGTTAACTTATTGACAGTCAATCAGTTTGCCGTCACGCCGTATTTGCCTCAATGTCTAATAATTAGACAATGGTGACAAATAACTGGACAGCACCCGGCATTACGGCATGCCTACGACTGCTTTCCGAAAGGCCGCCTTTTACCTTCCAAAAGGCCGCCTTTTGCAGTGTAAAAGGCCATCTTTTGCAGCACGAAAGGCGGCATATTGGAAACACGCTGATTGTCAACGGGTTACGTTCGGCTACTATGATACGTCCCAAAACGTCCGGTTTTCAACGGCACAAAGGTATGATAATTGAGACTTATATCAAACTGAAACAGCGTAATTCTCACTTTACCCCCCCCCGAAAAATTAACAAAAATCAACACAATATAAAGTCTCTTTGCTTCTAAAAAGCCTATATTTGCACTTATGTAGATAAAGAAAGGGAGGACTGCATGGACTTTACCGTAATGTCATTGCTTATTGCCGCAGCTGTAATCTGCGGCGTGCGCATTAAGCGAGGGCCGGGCATGCCGCTGCGCGCCGACGTGTGCCTGTGGCTGACAAGGGTACATCTGGCCGTCTTAGCGTTGGCAGTCGCAGGCATAATAATCGAATGGAACACTGACTTCTATTTTCGATGGAATATCACGAGCAACTCCGTGTTGCTGGCATGGCTGACGGGCATTGTGGCATTCTTTGTCGGAATACGCACGAAGAAAACCCGGGCGGTAAAACTGTACCTGCGCATATTCTTGGTTTTTGCCATACTTTGTTTACCAATAATATCCCTCGTCGTATCTTCTTGGACGGCATATTACGCTACAAGCGAGCATTACACAGTGTGCGAGGGAAAAGGCCTTCTATCCCCATGGTATCCTAATTTCAATATAAGAAAAACCTACTGGATTGTGGAACGCCAGTTCACAACGACATCAAACAGGATTCTTGAACCTGATTTTTACGACAATGCGCTCTTCTCATTGACAGAGGAAGAGAACGCAGGAGCACTGGTTTTCACGGCAACCAATGAAAAAGAACACGGCGAAAGCTGCACCATAATAATGACAGACACCGCGAAATACCGGCGCAACGCGCGGCAAGCCAAGATGTTGATAACCGACAGGTTCAAGCGCGCAAGCGGCTTCAAGAATTATCATTTTGAATGCACCTTGCCCGAAAACGGATGGAAAGTGGAACTTGCAAGCGGTTACGAAAACACTATTTCATCACCTAAAGACGCCAAAAACAAAATAAGGCAATACACCTCGACCCTATCAGATAACGACAACAAGGATTCTATTTCCGTTGAATTCAGTATTAGCAGTATAATGGGTTCTTATGATATAATTGTCTCCAATGAAACAAAAGCACGCCTGACTATACCCAAAGATTCGTTTCCACGGCTAACTCCGTACACTGCTGTCGATGAAATTACATCGCTTTTCGTGAAATATAAAGACAAAGTAAAGTATTAAAGACAAGGAGCGGCATCAACCTTTTACGCTCTGCCTCACTACCTTCAACGCCTCGATTTGCCTGCTTTCAGGCAATGCGGCGAGGTTGTTCACGCAGCCGAGCATGGCCGCTCCGCCGAAATTCAACTGCCGTAAGTAATTGATTTTGTCGGGAGTTACGCCGCCAAGGGCCACTACCTTATTGTCAATAATGCCGTCTTTTGAGGCTTGTTTCAAAGCATTATCCGTAAAGGCGGAGGCGTAACCTTGCTTTGAAACGCTGTCGAATATCGGGCTTAGGAACACGTAACAGCAAGCGTCTTTATACCGCCTGACTTCCTCCAGAGAGTGGCACGAACGGCTGACGTGCCCCTGCCAACCGTCAGGAACAGTGCTGCGGCGCGCGTTAAGGTGTATGCCGCGCAGGCCGTAAGGCTGTGCAAGCTCGAAAAAATCGTGTATTACGATGCGTCGGCGGTCGTCAGCCGACAGTCCGTCGAGCAGCCTTGCGCAGTCTTCAACTGTCGCTCCGGGTTTGCGCAGATGAACAATGTCAACGCCGTGGGCGAACAAACGGTGAAGGAACTGTGCCTCGCCGTCAAAAAAATCGGGGGAAGTTATTACAAGCCAAAGCATATTTCTTTATTAAGAATTAAAGAATTTAGAGAAGTTATCGCCCACTACGTGGGCATAGAAGTTAAAGCCATTACCATTGAAGGATTGTAGCCTGCAAGGCTTTTGGCTTTAACTTCTATAACTTCTCTAAATTCTTTAACTTCACGAAGTCATTATTTAAGCCTCTCAATAATCAGCTCTGCCACCTTCTTTCCTGACATAAGCATGCCTCCGAAGATTGGTCCCATGCGCGGAGTACCGCTAACCGCAGACGCAGCCATGCCGCAGACGTACAGTCCGGGATATATTTCCTTAGTGCCGTTGACAACCTCTTCCTCGCCTGAAACAACGTCGAGAGAACGCTCTCCGATAACGTCGCCGGTGTCGGTAGCCAGGCGTATGCCGTTCTTACGCGCCACAGTCTTGCACATTTCGCTGTCGTGGCCTGTGCCGTCGATTACGCATTTCGCCATGATATTCAACGGGTCAACGTGCAGACCCTCGCGAAGCACTGGAGTCCAGTTAACCACAACGCCGCTTACAATGTTGTTCTTGAACACCACGTCCTCAACTGAATAGCAGTTGAAGATGGTCGCTCCGGCGTGAACGGCCTTGTAAAGCAGTGCCGACGTGCTCTCTACGGAGTCCATAACGTAAAGTCCGTCACCGTAAGGCTTATAGTTTATGTCGAAATCTTTTACTATGTTTATGGCTTCTTCCTGAACAACAATCTGGTTGAACATCATCGCGCCGCCCCACATTCCGCCGCCGGGAGACAGCTTGCGGTCAAACTGCGCCACCTTCAAGCCGGCCTTTGCAAGATAATAAGCTGCTACAATGCCCGACGGGCCGCCGCCAACGATTGCGACATCGAGGTCGAGATTTCTTTCCAACTTCTCGAAATAGGTACTGATGATACCCTGTGAAACTTTCTTTTCAATCATTTTCTGTTATTTGTTTTTAATCGGTTTATGTTAGAATTTATAGGAGTTAAAGAAGTTATCACCCACTGCGTGGGCTTGGAAGATAAAGCCATTACCCGGCGTTGCATAAGCCTTCAAGGCATTTGGCTATAACTTCCATAACTTCTCTAAATCCTTCAACTTCCATGATTAAACATCACACTCCCCTTCCTTGATGGTCTGGCTTATGCGCATCGCGCAGAAGTTGGGGCCGCACATGGTGCAATACTTGCCTCCTACGTGGTTGGCCGTCTTGTAATACTCCAACGCACGCTCCGGGTCAAGGCTCAAGTTGAACTGGTCTTTCCAGCGGAACTCATAGCGGGCCTTGCTCAACGCGTTGTCACGAACCATCGCTCCAGGATGCTGCTTGGCAAGGTCGGCAGCGTGGGCGGCCAGCTTGTATGTCACAACTCCTACGCGGACATCGTCGCGGTCGGGCAAAGCGAGGTGCTCTTTCGGCGTTACATAACACAGCATCGCCGTGCCGAGCCATCCTATCTGGGCAGCCCCTATGGCGCTGGTGATGTGGTCGTAGCCCGGCGCAATGTCCGTAACGAGCGGCCCGAGGGTGTAGAACGGTGCGTTGTGGCACTTCTCTATCTGCCTCTGCATGTTCTCCGGAATCTTGTGCATGGGCACATGTCCGGGACCTTCGATGAACGCCTGCACGTTCTTTGCCCACGCACGCTCAACGAGTTCGCCCATAGTGTCAAGCTCGGCGAACTGCGCACGGTCGTTGGCATCATACACACTGCCGGGGCGCAGACCGTCACCGAGCGACAGGGCGACGTCATATTGCGCGCAGATGTCGCAAATGTCGTCGAAGTGTTCATAAAGGAAGCTCTCTTTCTGGTGCATCTGACACCACTTTGATATTATGCTTCCGCCGCGGCTAACCATGCCGGTCATGCGGTTGTCGGCCAAGTGTATGTTCTGAAGACGTATGCCGCAATGGATTGTGAAGTAGTCAACGCCCTGCTCGCACTGCTCTATCAGCGTGTCGCGGAACAACTCCCAGGTAAGGTCTTCGGCCTTTCCCTTGACCTTCTCCATGGCCTGATACATCGGCACTGTGCCCACAGGAACGGGGCAGTTGCGGATAATCCACTCGCGGGTTTCGTGGATATTGTCGCCCGTTGACAAGTCCATAAGCGTATCTCCGCCCCATTTGCAGCTCCAGACGGCCTTCTCCACCTCCTCGTCAATGCCCGAAGTAGTGGCCGAGTTGCCAATGTTCGTGTTGATTTTGACGAGGAAATTGCGCCCGATAATCATCGGTTCGGCCTCGGGATGGTTGATGTTGGCAGGTATTACGGCACGTCCGGCGGCCACTTCGTCGCGTACAAACTCAGGGGTTATGTGCGTTTCGATGCCCAGTTCGGCGCAGTTCATGTTCTCGCGGATGGAAACATACTCCATCTCGGGCGTAACAATGCCCTGCTTTGCGTAGTACATCTGGCTGACTTGGCTGCCTTCCTTCGCCCTCAGAGGCAATGTGATATGCTCGAAACGCAGATGGTCGAGCGAACGGTCGTCGCGCCTCATGCGGCCATATTCTGACGAAATCTCCGGCAAACGCTCGACTCCGCCACGCTTCAAAATCCACGGTTCGCGCAGCCGCGGCAGACCTTTCTTTACGTCGATTGCGACATTCGGGTCGCTGTAAGGCCCTGAAGTGTCGTAAACATAGACGTCGGGATTGGAGCGTTCAACCCTCTTTCCGTTCTCAACAGTTACTGTCGGCATCTGGTGAACCACACGCATTCCGACACGGATGTCAGGAAAAAGGCGGCCGTTCATGTAGACCTTCTCCGACCCTGGGTAAGTTATTTTTATGTCATTCTCCATAAGATATGTTTTTAATTCTTAATTCGTTTACTACTTTCTTCATTTCTTCAACCGGCTGTCCGGCACGCAACACGCTGCCGCTGAGGGCTATACCCGACACGCCTGCGGCCATAAGCTGCGGTATGTCGCCACATGTTATGCCGCCGATGGCGACAAGAGGAAGCGTTATGCCATGCTCTTTCATCCGTGAAAGAATGTCCTTGTAGCCCTCGATGCCGAGCATCGGGGCAAGGTTTTTCTTCGTCGTGGTAAAGCGGAACGGGCCGCAGCCGATGTAGTCGGCACCCTGCGCAGCAAGCCTTTGCACGTCTTCAAACGTATTCGCCGTGCCGCCGATGATGAAACCGTCACCAGCCAAGCGCCGCGCCTCGTCTACGGGCATGTCGTTCTTGCCGAGATGCACGCCGTCGGCACCCACACGGAGAGCCAGTTCAACGTGGTCATCGATGACAAACACGGCCTCCCTGCGCCTGCATTCAGGCAAAATCTGCCTCGCCACGCGCTCAATCTCAGCCTCACCGGCATCTTTCATGCGCAGCTGTATCCAACGGCAACCGCCCTCAAGAGCAATCATCGCCGAGTCGAAATAAGTATAACGCTCAGTGAAATGCGTTATGAACTGCAACCTATGCTTCATCTTTTACAATCATTTTGCAAGGGTCTGACAAATGGTTGACCGGCCCGTGGCCGTGCCATGCAGTGACACCGGCACCTGCTACGAGGGCTTTTGTAAGGTAAGCCTTGGCCTGCCTCACTGCCTCTTCCATGCCGCAGCCACGCGCATGGTAAGCCGCAATGGCGGCAGACAGGGTGCATCCAGTGCCGTGAGTGTTCTCCGTGTCTACCGTTTCGGCTGAAAACTCCGTGCGACTGATGCTTCCACCTTTATATATATACAGGTAGTCGGTCTTTATCTTGCCTTCGGCATGGCCGCCCTTTATGAGCAGCGTCTTTACGCCAAGCCCCAATATGGCTTGCGCGGCAGCATCTACCGAACTGTCGTTACCGGCCAGCGTCCAAGCCTCGGGCAGGTTTGGAGTAACCAAATCAGCCATTGGCAGCAACCGTTCTTTCATTACAGCCAGTGCGTCAGGATGCATAAGAGCGCATCCGCTCGTTGAAACCATCACGGGGTCTACCACCAGGAACTTCGGCCTTTGCACCGTCAGGGCGCGCACTATGGCGTCAAGCGTGGCGGCATCGTTAACCATTCCGATTTTCGCCGCGTCCACATCAATGTCTTCCATCACAGTGGTTATCTGGTCATAAACCACCTGCGGCGGCAGTGCATGGACATATTTCACCCCTACGGTGTTCTGTACGGTGACGGCGGTTATAGCCGTCGCGCCATACACACCCAAAGCCGAAAAGGTCTTCAAGTCGGCCTGAAGCCCCGCCCCGCCTGACGGGTCGGAGCCTGCGATAGTCAAAGCCGTTACGTATCTTTTCATCGGTCAATGCGATTTTTAGGTTATACGGTTATGCGGTTGTACGGTTATCAGGTTATACGGTTGTGCGGTTATTGGGTTTTGAGGTTGTACGGTTTTAGGGTTATACGGCCATCCGGTCGTACAGCTTTCAAGGTCTTGTAAGGTCTAAAGCTGTGCGGACAAACCGTAAAACCTTATAACCTAAAAACCTTATAACCGTAAAAATCTGTACTGTGAAAGGCGGAATGCACGGACGTGCTGCCCTTATGCGGTTTAAAAGAATGAATGTCGTCAAAACTCCCAGCGTCGGCATTATCCGTACTGGTGCAATGTGTATCATCTCAGCCACAGACGGACACAACTCCGCCGGGCACCACCTTTTGAGTACGTCCGCAAAGATAGTGCTTTAATATGTAACGGCAAAACTTTTCAGCGTTTTTTATTTGCGCGGGCATTAAAAACCACTGCCACGGCAAACGGTAAATTCCAATTTCTGCAAACCGTATTTATAAATGTTGGCAAGTATCAGCGAATACTTCAGCTCCTCGCCTTCGGCCAGGAGTTCCCTTACCCGGGCGAATTCGTCTTGCGGTATGACGTCTTTCAGCATAGGGCCGCCGCCTGAAGCGGACACAAGCCTTATCGTGTCGGTAAGCGGCGATATTACGTAGGCATAATACGCCATGTACGGTACTTTGTTGAACTGTATCCAGTCAGGGTCGTCCTTCGGAAGGACGGTCTCAAGATAGATGCGCTTGTGTTCATACTGCAGATATGCCGTAAGTCCGCCAGACACGAGCACACCGCCGTCACTGTTCACCTTTATTTCAGGCTCAATGGCATATTTCCCATACGGACACAGGTCATAATACCTATGCCCTCCTCGCTGTTCACAATGGGTTCTTCTGGTGTTTCCGGCTCCGTAACGGTGCGGTCTTCAAGTATCTCTATCAGCTTATACCTGCAATTCGAGCCGTCGGCAGGCGGATTGGCAAGGATGGTTTTCCTTACTTTCAGCTCATAAGCATGCCCCTTTTCATACGTAAAGCCTTCGATTGCTCCGAACATCAGATTTTGCCACTGCCCGTTTCCGCCCTCTTCCTTCACCAGCATGCACTCAATGGGATACTCTGCATTGGTGTCGAAAAGGTCGTAAGTTATGCCTGTCTTTTCCGAGACAGACATTGAAATAACCTTAACGATGTCTCCTTTTTCGTCATCATCAGCGCTACAACCTGCCACAACGAAAACTACCAACGCAACAAATGGCACAAGATATTTTTTCATATCAGACTTATTTTATCGCCAAACTTTATATTTATCGATACAAATATACGGATTTTTCCGGTCTGGGGGGGGGTAATTTTTAGCAATTTATATACAATATTAACACTGCGCATGGACAAAACGGCAACAGGGTAATATCGAAACAATAATCACATTAAAATCAACCGCCATCCACCCTGTTTCCGGCGGAATTGCAAAAGGTCATCTTTTACCTTCCAAAAGGCCACCTTTTGCACGCTAAAAGGCCGTCTTTTGGAATGCAAAAGACGGCATATTGCAAAGCCGGGAAAAACAGACCGCCATTGAAACAGAAAGCCCCTTGGGCCTGCCTGCTATGAGACAAAAGCCCAAGGGGTAAACATGCACAGGATAAGGGCATGGCGCAAGACGCGCCATGCGCCCTCTCCTATTGTCAGTCAACAGGTATGTCCTTGTTCACATTCTTGCTGCCCCATACGGCATATATGAACAGGTAAGCCAAAGCTATGAGCGGAACGATGTATGACACCATGTAGCCGGCCTTATCGGCGATGAAGTTCTGCACGAGCGGAAGCACGCCACCGCCTACCACCATCATCATGAATATGCCCGACGCCATGGCAGTGTACTTGCCAAGTCCCTCGGTGGCGAGGTTGAATATGCTCGCCCACATCACCGAGGTGCACAGTCCGCAGAGCACCAGGAGCAGCGCGCTGACGGGCACCGTAACCATTTCAAACGACGAACCGGTGAACACTGGCATCGACGTTGTTGTATCCTTGGACGAGAACATGGCTAAAAGTATGAGCAGCATGCCCATGGTTGACACCGCAATCATCATCACGCGGCTCGACACCTTGTCGGCGATGAAGCCGGCAATGAAACGTCCTACGAGCATGAGCAGCCAGTATGTGCCGGCCACGAAACCGCCGATTGTAGCGGCGTTGGCAAGCATTCCGGCTCCCTTGTCCGACGTATCGGATATGTAGAAATTGAGAGTGCCGGGTATTCCTATTTCAATTCCCACATAAACAAAGATGGCTATGACACCAAGCAAGAAGTGACGGAACGCCCAGGGGCTGTGCTCGAACACCGTATTCTGCGTAGCCTTGCCCATCTCCGGGTCAGCAATGGGGATGAACGAAAGCACGATGAACGCAACGGCAAACACAGCCATGGCGATGTAAAGCACAAGGTTGATGTCGCTCATTGTAGTGCTCTTGGTCACCGTTCCCACCAGCGCGCCCACCAGCATAGGCGTAAGCGTGCCTGAAAGCGAGTTGAGCGTGCCGCCAATCAGGTTGAGCTGGTTGCCGCGGTTGCCGCCTCCGCCGAGCAGGTTGAGCATCGGGTTAACCACAGTATTGAGCATGCAGACGGAAAAACCGCTTATGAACGCTCCGAGCAGGTACACCCAGAAGCCCGTCAATCCCGTGGGGAAGCCTGACAGATACTGCACAAACACGCCTATGAAACCAACGGCGATGGCCGCGAGCGCAGTTTTCTTGTAACCAATCTTGATAAGCATTTTACCGGCCGGGATGCCCATGAAGATGTACGCAAGGAAGTTCATCATGTTACCCATCATGCCGAGCATGTTGCTGCCCATCAGCTCCGGCTGGTTCTTCCAGATGACACCAATCGGCGCGGCAAGATTGGTGACAAATGAAATCATTGCATAAAGAAACATCATCGCGATTATCGCAACGACGCTTCCACTTTGTTTGTTAGTTTGTTTCATGGTCTGTTGATGTTTAAAAGATGTTAAGACAATGTCTCCTCAGGTACGAATCCTTCGTCGCCCTCATCTTTTTTCACCACGCGCTTGCGTATTGCGCGCTTGCGCTTGGGCTTTTCCTCCACCGGCTTGTCAGCCTTTACGCCGGCCAGTTCGGGGTCGATGAGTATGCGTCCGCAGTACTCGCATACAATGATTTTCTTGTGCATCTTGATGTCAAGCTGGCGCTGTGGCGGGATTTTATTAAAGCATCCGCCGCACGCGTCGCGCTGAACGTAGACAATGCCGAGGCCGTTGCGCGCGTTCTTACGTATGCGCTTGAAGCTTGCCAGCAGTCTGGGTTCAATCTTTACCTCAAGCTCCTTGGCCTTCTCTTTCAGCCTTTCCTCCTCCGCGCGGGTTTCGTCCATAATCTCGTCAAGCTCGCTTTTCTTCTCCTCCAAAGCCTGGCGCCTGTCTGCAATCTGCTCTTCGGTGGCCTTTAGGTCGGCCGTTTTCTCTTCAACCTTGGTGTTGGCCTCGCGTATCTTCTTGTTGCACAGCTCAATCTCGAGCGTCTGGAACTCTATTTCCTTGCTCAAAGTGTCATACTCGCGGTTATTCTTCACGTCGTTGAGCTGTGTCTTATACCGCTCCACACTTGCCTGCGCCTCGGCAATCTCGGCCTTCTTCTGCTTCACGGCATCCTCGAATTCCTTGATGTCGTTCTTGATTTTCTCCACGCGTGTGGTAAGTCCGGCGATTTCGTCCTCAAGGTCCTGCACCTCGAGCGGCAGTTCGCCGCGCAGCGCGCGCTCCTCGTCGATGGCCGACAATGTGGTCTGCAACTGGTAGAGAGCCTTCAGCCTCTCCTCTACTGACAAATCTGTAGGGTCTTTCTTAGCCATATTTTCTTTTTTAATTGACAAGTGACGGGAAGACAGGCGGACAAGAAATTCAGCCTTGCCGCCGACCGCCACGCCAGCTTGTTAGTTATATTTAGTTATTATTCAATATCTTGTTAAAACACGGAAACGCATTCACACAAGCGCATCCGTTTCATGCCTGCCCCTTGCCGGCAAGCCCGCCTGCAACCATCCACCCTCCTGTTACAAATAAATGATGGGGTTGGTGTTTGTCTTAGTAAGATATGCCGTCACTCCCTTGCACCTCTTCTCTATTATTTCCTTGAATATCTCGTTGGTGAACTGCTCGCTCTGGTAATGGCCTATGACGGCGATTTGTATTTCCTGCTCGTGCCCGAAATACTCGTGGTAGTGCATCTCGCCGGTAACGAAAGCGTCAGCCCCTTCGGCGATGGCGTCGCCGAGAAGGAACGAACCGGCACCGCCGCACACGGCAACGGTCTTTATAGGGCGGCGCAACAACTGGTTGCACTGCACGCACTCAACATCGAACGTGCGCTTGAGCATGAGCACAAAGTCGTCGCCTGCCACCGCATCGGGCAGACTGCCTATCACTCCGCTGCCGCATTCGATGCCGTCAACCGTCTTACCGGCGAAAAAGCGGCAGTCCTCAAGCCCCATTTTCTCCGCTATCCTGAAATTGACGCCCCCGAAGGCGTTGTCCATGTTTGTGTGCATGGAAACCACAGTAACGTCATTCTTCAACGCCTTGGCCACTGCGCGCTGCACGTCGTTATCATAAGTGATGTGCTTCAGCGCATGGAAAATCAGCGGATGATGGCTCACAATGAGGTTGCAGCCCAAGGCAACGGCCTCGTCCACCACAGCCTCCGTCACGTCAAGACACAACAAAGCCCCTGATACTTCCGCCTCTGTCAGTCCTACCTGCAAGCCGGCATTGTCAAAGCTCTCTTGCAGGGGCAGGGGCGCGAAACGTTCAAGGGCGTCAACCACTTCTCTTATTTTCACGCTTTTCAGCCTTTCTTTTAATAATGTGCAAAGTTAATGATTTTCTGCGGCAAACCAAAACACCGCCAATTTTATTTGCATTCTTTAACTACAAAACAACGGAACATCACCTGCGCCCACACCGCCCGACAGCAACCTGAAAACAAAAGGTGACCTTTCGCATTACAAAAGGCCACCTTTTACACGGCAAAAGGCCGTCTTTTGGAAGGTAAAAGAAGGCCTTTTGGAAATAAGCTGATTATCAAGCTGTTGCCCGACGTCACCAATCGGTTATGTCGGCAGTGGCTTCAACCTTGTTTTCTACATCGTCGGGAAGCGACGGGAAGAAGTCGATGCCGGTGATGCGCTCCACCTCGTCAACGGTATTTACATAGTCGCCTTTCGGGCGGTTGCCTTCGGCGTTCTTGTATATAAAGCCGATAGCCGCCGGATTTTCACCCGTGCGCAGCACCACCTTGAAGAATGCTTCAGGCACGGTGACCTTGTTCTTGCCTATTGTCTTATGCTTGCCTTTATACAGAATGGGGCCGCACACTATGTAAACGCCTCCGTACTGCTTCGCCCAACGGCGGCAGGCCATCTCCATCTCGTTCCAGTCGCCGCGGTTAAGGTTGCCGTTCTGTGGGCACATGTTTGTGAATAGAAACGACTCGCGCATGGCTTCCACGCTGTATTTGTTGTCAGCCGCAGGGCACATGTGCCCACGGTCGTAGCCAGAGCCGTAATAATCGGAGTCTTCGGCGCGCGGCTCAGGCACGTCCATGTCGGCCTCGAAGTCAACGCCCGAGCGCTTGGCAGGGCCTGATGTGCGGTCGTCGGTCAAGTGCCATGCCACCCAATTTGGCAACTTCGTAGCCTTGTTGTAAGAAGCCACGTAGCCTGTACGCATCAGCATCTGCTCCGGCAGTCCGCCGGGCGACACCTGCCTGAGCAGGCTGTCGCCGCCTTCAACCGCCGCGGCAATAGCTCCGCAGCTTGCGCCTGACGTTTTTCCACTTTCCAATTCATCTACCACCGCCTTGCCGATTTCCCTGACAAGCGGCTTGTTGCGCTCAAGGAAGTCACACGAACCGAGCGTGACCGCCGCGCACAATGCCAACAAACAAATCCTTATTTTATCCATAACGGCGGCGAAAATAAGAATTTTACGGCGTACAAACAAGAAAATCGGGCTGATATTGCGGTTATAGCCGCAATGTCAGCCCGACTTCTTCATATTACGCTTATGCCTTTATACCGGCATGTTTACGCGTCCGTAATTGTACATTTTCAAAACGTTCACACAGTACCTGTTGAACTTCTTGCTGTCTAAAATCCTGTTAACAATCCTTTTCATAATCTTTTTACCTTTCTTTTTTAGTTACACATGTGGGATGCATCTTCACATCCTGTTATCCTTTTTTCTATCATTTACGATGCAAAGATAATACCGTTCACGGCATGTTGTAACGTTTGTCCGCCTGAATTTGACTTTAAGCGCATGTATTTTGACATGCGTCAAACAGGCTGATTTACGTCAAGCTGTTTTCATGACAAACAGTCAGCATCTGCCGCAATACAGCCTTCGGCCGGCACGCCGCAGGCTTTTTTAATGCCGAAAAAGAGGCTTTTATTTGCTTATTCTCATTACTTATAGTATCTTTGTAAGGCATTTCGACAGATAACGCAGCCTTATACATATAATAAATGGACAAATTCACACTGCCGCCCGAATGGGCGGAACAAAGCGCAATACAGCTTACATGGCCGCACGCGGCGACAGACTGGCATGAATATCTTGACGACATCTGCTCCGTGTACGCAGAAATGGCCGATGCGATAACGCGCCGTGAACGCCTGCTCGTGGTTACGCCAGAGCCTGAAAGCGTAATGGCACAACTGAAAAAGAAGCTGACAGACTGTCAGTTGGCAAACGTCACGCTGCACCGTTGCCCCACAAACGACACTTGGGCACGCGACCATGGCTTCATAACGATGACTGACGGAAAGACCAAACGACTGCTCGACTTCCGCTTCAACGGCTGGGGCGACAAGTTTCCGGCCGACCTTGACAACGCCATAAACCGCAGCCTTTATATAAATAAGGTGGTTGAGGGCGAATATGTAGACCTTAACGACTTCGTGCTTGAAGGCGGTTCAATCGAGAGCGACGGACACGGCACAGTGCTGACGACCAGCCAATGCCTGCTCGCTCCTAACCGCAACCAGCCGCTTACACGCCAAGAAATAGAGCAACGGCTGAAAGACTACCTCGGCGCTGAACGCATATTGTGGCTCGACTACGGGCATCTTGACGGCGACGACACCGACAGCCACATTGACACTCTTGTGCGCACAGCCCCTGATGACACATTATTATATGTGCGTTGCACAGACGAACAGGACAGCCACTACGCCGACCTGCACCTCATGGAGGAACAGCTCAAGACGCTGCGGACGGCTGACGGACGGCCATACCGCCTGCTGCCTCTGCCCATGCCGCGGCCAATCTATGACGGGGAAGACCGCCTGCCGGCCACATACGCAAACTTCGTAATAATAAACGGGGCTGTAATCTACCCCACATACGCCCAACCCGACAACGACGCGGAGGCCGCACGGATTATCGGCAAGGCGTTTCCCGACCGCGAACTGATAGGCATCGACAGCCGCACAGTTATACGCCAGCACGGTTCGCTGCACTGCTGCACGATGCAGTTACCAAAATAATAAACAATAAACACCCACCCCAACCCTCCCGAAGGGAGGGAGCTTGATTACCTATAATAAAGGAGTCATCTTCAGCAAAAGCATTTCAAACTCACTCCCTTGGGGAGGGCTGAGGTGGGTTTCAAATAATACAAGCATGAAAATAGGCATAATCCAACAACACAACACGGCCGACTGCGATGACAACATGCGCCGCCTGACCGACGGCATAATGGCTTTGGCCGCCGAGGGTGCAGAGCTTATAATACTTCAGGAACTGCATAACTCGCTGTATTTCTGTCAGGTTGAGAGTGTTGACAACTTCGACTTGGCCGAGCCTATACCGGGTCCGTCAACCAGTTTCTTCGGCTCTTTGGCAAAAGAACTTGGCATTGTGCTCGTCACTTCGCTGTTCGAGCGGCGCGCCGCAGGGCTTTACCACAACACGGCGGTTGTCATAGAGCGCGACGGAACAATTGCAGGGAAATACCGCAAGATGCACATTCCCGACGACCCTGCTTACTACGAGAAGTTCTACTTCACGCCGGGCGACATGGGCTTCCACCCCATCGACACATCGGTAGGCCGCCTCGGAGTGCTTGTCTGCTGGGACCAGTGGTATCCGGAGGCCGCACGCCTCATGGCGCTTCAGGGCGCAGAGATGCTTATCTACCCCACGGCCATAGGCTATGAAAGCTCTGACACCGAAGCTGAACAGCAGCGCCAGCGCGAAGCATGGACTACAGTGCAGCGCGGACACGCCGTGGCTAACGGCCTGCCCGTTGTCGCAGTGAACCGCGTAGGGCACGAGCCTGACCCGTCAGGGCAGACCAACGGCATTCAGTTCTGGGGCAGTTCGTTCGTTGCCGGGCCGCAAGGAGAAATACTCTACCGCGCCTCTGACTGCGAGGAAGAGCGCACTGTAATAGACATCGACCTGCACCGCGGCGAACAGGTGCGCCGCTGGTGGCCGTTCCTCCGCGACCGCCGCATCGACGAATATGGAGAAATCACACATAGGTTCATCGACTAAATGAACTTAACTTATAATAAAGAAAGGAGGTGAAATTTAAACAACAGAAAGACATGAACGCTTATAAGATGGGTATTGCATGAATATATTGCAAATTACAAATTCATAAAAAATAGCCATTAATTCACAAAGCGTCAACTGTACAATATATATTTATTAAAATATTGAGCTTTCAGCTCTTGTTCTCACTTATCCGAATACCGCCAATATTCAATCCAATGAGAACAAGTAGACCGAAGGTTCACGCTTATAGGCGTGAACTGTTACGTTGCTTGTTATTGGATAAGGTCACTTGGCGGTTACCTGGATAAGAAACAAACAATATTCAGTTGCACTCCTTTTTTATTTTAAAATCACTAACAATGAAAAAACATTTATTACTTTTAATCTGTCTTTTAACTTTATGTGCATTCACTTCATGCTCAGACAATTCAGATGAAAACAATGGTGAAGAAGAAACCACAATAAAAGGGAATATTGAAAAGCTTATTATTGGGAAATGGGCTTTAGTGAAATCTGAATATAAGAATTCACTCGGACAAACAGATACCGGTGAGTGTCAACCTGGAGAACGTGGATATATAATATTTGGAGAGAATGGATATTATGGTTTCATCGGCATAATAGACAGTTACGATGGTAACTACTTATTATCTGGTAATAAAATTACAATAAATACGGCATCACAAAACAACGACTATGAAATTCTCTTCATTGACAATGATTCCCTGACAATGAGACTTACCTACTCAGACGACGAATTAAGCTATGAGCTAACAAGCACTTATAAAAGAATTTCATTCGATGCAGACGAAACAGAAATAAAAGCATTGAACCTCATTATCGGCGACTGGGGCGAAGTCACCATAGATTATTATTGGCAAAACGGGTATGTTGATACTTATAGCGGGTACAAAAACGGAGAAATTGCCTATTGGATTTTCGGAAAAGATTATTTCATAATCAACAACGAAGCAGTCGGAAGCAAATATTATTATACGCATTCAACATGGTCATTATCAAATAAAATTCTACAAATACAGGAAAATAATGAATACACAAACGAAACAGACTTCACAATATTAAAACTCGACAAAGATTCGCTTATCGTAAGATACGATTATCCACAACCGAATGACTATAAATATAAAATCATGCGCTTTAAAAGACTATCGTCATATTTTGAAGATGCCAAAAACTTTGATACAGATGAAAACGGTGATGTAACAGGCTTTCTTCTAAACTTTGTTGGGGAGTGGCATGAAACAATAACAGAATATTACCATTATGGGAAATGTGAAACAAAAACAAAAGATTCAGACAATTGGATGTTTTGCAAAAACAAGACCTTCTACAGCATTAACGGCACATTGGGCGGAAACGGGAAATGGTCGTGGAATGGTAACATATTACGGACTTCATGGACAGGCGGTGCTGAAGAATGCTCAATAATCAAACTTAATAAAGACTCGCTCATATTAAGAAGAATTTACAACAAAACAGATTATTACATACATCGTTTTGCAAGGACATCAACACAAAGCGACCTTAATACAGAAAAACAAAAGTTTGTCGGCAAATGGATTTGCCGTAACTATTTATGGAATTTTTCGCAAAATGGCAAACTTTACATAATAAAAGATGCTGACACCGAAAAGGAGCGTTGTGTAACTGAGAAAGAATGGGCGTATTCTCCTGCGACAGAAACAATAGTAACGACCGTACATGAAAACAATGTACCCGACGACCTATATATTTTTACTGGTTATGATTTAAACTATTCTTGGAATGTAACATCATTTGACAACAATTCTTGGACTGGTAAAACAATCGGTGCGGTTGAAAATAAAGACAAAGAAATGACTTTTTACAAAATAGAATGATGCACACCTAACACAAAAAACACCCAATAGACTAATTTAAAATAGGATAATTTCTTCAATAAAGGTCGCCTTATAAACCTGTAAATAAGGCGACCTTTATTATAATTACACATCATAACTACTGGTAAAAAAATCCAATTACCACATTAAAAACCATAAAATGATACAAAAACAGCAAGATATTACATTTTGCATTAATGCACATATACATTTATTCACTATCTTTGTAGATACATAAATTATTTAAACTTTTAATGATATCAGTTCTTATCATACCCTTCCTGGGCACGGTTCTCGGCTCGGCTTTCGTGTTTTTCATGAAAGACAAGATGCCCGTGAAGGTGCAGAAGTCGCTGCTCGGCTTCGCCTCCGGCGTCATGGTGGCCGCCTCGGTGTGGTCGCTGCTCATTCCGGGCATGGATTTATGCGCCGACATGGGCAAGCTGGCGGTCGTCCCAGCAGTGATAGGCTTCCTCGCCGGAATGGCATTGCTGCTGCTAATCGACCGCATAACGCCCCACCTGCACATCGGCAACGCCAAGCCCGAAGGGCCTCGCAGCCGCCTCTCGCGCACGGCGATGCTATCGCTTGCGGTGACGATACACAACCTGCCCGAAGGCATGGGAGTGGGCGTAGTCATTGCAGGAGCGTTGCAGGACGGCACGCAAATCACCACGGCGGCGGCAATGGCGATGGCGCTCGGCATTGCCATACAGAACATTCCCGAAGGAGCTATCATCTCGATGCCCATGCGCGCCGAGGGCAACAGCCGCATGCGCTCGTTCACCATGGGCGCGCTTAGCGGAATAGTAGAGCCTTTAGGCGGACTGCTTGTTGTGTTGCTGGCATCAGTAATGACGCCCGCCCTGCCATATCTGCTGGCCTTCGCCGCCGGAGCTATGCTCTACGTGGTGGGTAGAAGAACTAATCCCCGAAATGTCGGAGGGCGAGCACAGCAACATCGGCACTATCGGCTTTGCAATAGGTTTCACGCTGATGATGGTATTGGACGTGGTGCTCGGATGACTTTCCCGTGTAAAAACAACTGCCAATGAACAGTATTATAAACAAAGAAAAAGCAATATCCGCATGGTGGATGGTGCAAGGCGCGGCTTTCATCATACTCACCGTAATAGCCGTGTACAGGCAACCCAAGCCGCCCGTATGGGCATTGACTTTCGGCATAATCCTTTGCCTCGCCGCCTATCTCAGGCAAAAAGGCGAAGATTTAAGGCGCATCGCCGACATGGTTTTGCTTGCTTATTCAATCTCGTTCGCCATCATCGCCTGCCTGCTTGCCTACATAAACGCACACGGAGCGGCTATTCAGGCCGTGTTAATCATTGTCGCTGTGGCGAACATCACGGCCAGCATAACGTCGCTACGGCACAAAACCAAAAAGAAATAAGATTTTATTTTGCGAAATTACTGTCACACTGTCACCGCACTTCCTTACCCATTGATACTCAACAAGTTGCTGTGTGACAGTAAAACTGCATTGACTGTCACCACAATCAAACAGCAAAATCAAAACAATAAAAGCACTTTACTTCTTCCAAACATCAACATAATTCATTTTGCTATACCTATCAAACTCTTCAATCGCAATCCTATACAAATCCGTATCCAAACGGAACATTTCACATTCATTGGCATTATTATCCATACATAATCTTTGAGTACCATATTTTTTATATAAAGCGCAAATATGTTCTCCCATAAGTCCTGTAATTTTATGGTATTTACAAAGATTGCAATCTTTACAAACATACTTATCATACATTGCTTTTGCTAAAGCAACGACATAAAAACCACCAACCCATATGAATGCAGGCGTACAATCATCATAAGTCAATGTAATTTCATATATCCCCTTACGCTTTTTATCAAAATCTTTACATGTAAACGAACTGTTATCTATATAATACTTTTTTGATGGAAATAGAATAAATTTTTGCATCGGCATATAAAAATCTCCATTATAAATATTCTTTGGATGGAAATTATATAACGTCACAAGCTTACCTTCCGCTATAAACTGAGAATTTATAATTGACATTATATCATCTTCTGATTTAACATTAAATTCAATAATCCTAATCCCTGAAGCAATCTTCTTATATTCACACTTATGGGTTACATACACTTCTATAAATATTGGTTCTGACTTGCCTTTTATATCTTGACATAAAATATCTGGAATAAATCTACCGCTATCACATTTATATTCCATTTCAGCCTGTCCAAATGGAAATCTTGACTTTAAATCAAAATCTTTAGCATTAGTATATCTAATACAACCACAAACTTTATTCCTCAATTTACATTTATTATAATCTTGGCAATAACATTTTGCAACCAATCGCAAAAAAATATTCTTCGAACAGTTATACCATTCTTGTATCTTTTTTGTTGCCAAAGAATGAAGATACTTATCATATGAACATTTTTGTGCATCCGTTTTATGTGCAAAATGCCAATCTCTTAATTTTCCACACTTACTTATCATTTCTTGACCACAATAAGGACAATAAAATTTTACTGAAGCTTTTGACTTCAAATCGTGCACATATATCAAATGCCCTGTTTCATCTAAAGCATAATGTTGGTGTCTATGAGTATCTTTCATTCCACAATATCAGATTAACAAATAAAAGCAAAAATATTTACACAAAGATACGAAAAAACACCAACAACAAAAAATATAACGTTATATTTATCATACCTATATATTTCTTTTTCCATGAGACATAAAAATCCATTTTGCAATATGCGGTCTTTTGTCCTCCTAAAGGCCATATTTTGCAAGCTAAAAGGCGGCCTTTTACAATGCAAAAGGCCGCCTTTTAAAATTCATCCGAAATTGCCTTCTGCGGCGTTTCCTTTTTCCTGAACATCTTAGGCGTCACCCCCATTTGCCGTTTGAACATACGGCAGAAATGCGGATAGTCCTTATATCCGCTCTCAAAACATATCTGCTGGACAGTAAGCGATGAACGGCGCAGAAGATGGCAGGCAACGGCAAGACGGCGTTCGTTGACACGCTCCAACAATGTCTTGCCTGTATGGCGGCGGTAAAACGCACAAAGAGCCGAACGGTTCATACCGACGTGGTTTGCGATGTCTGCTATCGAGACGTTACGCTTGTAATTGCAGTCAATGAATATTTCAATCCGTTTCAGGCGGTATTGCACGCTTGACTGCTTATCAATGCCGCCAACAGCCTCCTGTTCAGTGCTTTCTGCCATGACTACAAGCAGGGACAACAGGCATGCCACCCTGCCCACCGCCGAGCACGACGACATCCGCCTCAAACCTTCGGCCATGAGCTGCTGCGTCTTTCCAGTAAACCTGACGGCCTCCGTCCACCCTTTCATTGCCGAAAAAGCCCCGTCAAACTCCGGATATGCCGATGAAGCCGACCTTATGAAGTCGTCTGAAAATATTACGGTAATGTTTTCTATCGACGCATAGGCGGCAGAGAACTGCCAGCAATGTGGCACTTCGGGCGGCAACAGCACTATGTCGCCTTCACTGAAAGGCTCGCTCACGCCGCCTATCGTCCTCACACCGCTGCCCGTTACAACAAACGACAACTCCCAAGTAGGCTGTTTGTGCATGCCAATCTGCTCGACTGGCTTCAAAAACACATGGTCGAAATGTACTGTCTCGTTCATAACTGCAAATATACGACAATAAAAGCAAACAAAAGAACAAACATAAGGCAGGATATAATAGTAACTTTGCAGCCGTTATCTGCATACAGAACATACGCCGGTTCACGTCGGCACCGACAACCGCCGGCATGATACATATTGAAACGTAACGCACAATGAACAACAACGCTTACCTCGAGTCAAAGCTACACTACGACATCCTTGACGGCCTTCGCGGAGTGGCGGCCATGCTTATAGTGGCATACCATCTGTTTGAAAGCTATTACCACGGCTCACCCGGACAGCCAATCAACCACGGATACCTGGCCGTAGACTTCTTTTTCGTGCTTTCAGGATTCGTCATAGGCTATGCCTACGACGACCGCTGGGACCGCATGACTACGTGGCAGTTCTTCAAGCGCCGTCTCATCCGCCTTCATCCCATGGTTATTTTCGGCTCGCTATTCGGCGCAGCACTGTTCTATTACGGCAGTTGCCAGGCGTTTCCGCTTATCGGCGACACCCGATGGTGGATGGTGCTGCCGGTCATGCTGCTGGCCTGCACCATGCTGCCCGTACCCACTTCGATGGACATACGCGGCTGGGGCGAAACCAATCCGCTGAACGGCCCTACTTGGTCGCTGCAATGGGAATATCTCGCCAACATCCTCTATGCCCTGTTCATACGTCACATGCCAAAGGCGTTACTGGCCGTTTGCACAGCGGTGTTCGCCGCGTTCACGGTCATGCTCTGCCTGGACATCGACATTTTCGGCTTTCTTGAAGCGCGGAACAATGCGGCATACACCGTTGTTGGCGGCTGGAGCCTTACGCCCGACCAACTGCAAATCGGACTAACGCGACTGCTTTACCCGTTTTTCTGCGGACTGCTTATATGCCGCATAGGGAGGCTTGTCAAGGTTCGGGGCGGCTTCTGGTGGTGCTCGATATTGATAGCCGCACTGATGTGCATGCCGTGGATGGGGCTGACAGAGACAGGGCAAGGCCGCTGGACCAACGGAGTATATGAAGCTTTTTGCATCATCGTAATGTTCCCTTTAATCGTAACAATTGGAGCAGGCAGCGCAATTACCGACAAACGGACTCTGGCCGTAAACAAATTCCTCGGCGACATATCCTATCCCCTATACATAACCCATTACCCCTTGGTGTACATGCAGATGGCATGGGCGGAGAAAAACCAGTCAGCACCCGTGTCAACCCACGTATTTGTTGCCGTAGGCACATTCCTGTTGGCCATAATCACGGCGTATGCCGCCTTCCGCCTGTACGACCTTCCTGTACGCGAATGGCTGAAGTCGAAACTCTTTAAGGTGAACAACAGCAGGAAAAAGGAGGGCATCCGCTAATCCATACCCTACCTGCCTCCATACCCCATAACTGCCGGCAAACTGCAAAAGGCTGTCTTTTAGCGTGCCAAACATGACCTTTTGGCTTGTAAAAAGCCTTGTTTTGCACGCTAAAAGACGGCCTTTTGCAAGGCATTTGCTATTCTACTGATTAGCAGGTAGTTACAAACAAAGACATGACACACTCCATCTTACATATCAAACAATATTCCACTAATTTTGGAAAAATGGCAAAATTCCCTATTTCTTAATTGGAAAAACGGCAAAAAACAGCTATATTTGCGTTGGAAAAACGGACTAACAAATGTTAAAAAGAAAAATAGCCAGTTATATCAGGGAGTTTTACAACAATTCGCGCAACGCCCTACTTATTACAGGAGCACGACAAACCGGCAAAACTTACTCAATCAGGGAATTTGGAAAAACGTTCAAAAACTTTGTAGAGATTAACTTTGTCGATATGCCGGAGGCCGTAAACGTATTCGCCGGAGCAAAAAACAGCAACGATATACTGCTACGCTTGTCTGCCATTACGAGGACTCCACTCGTCAAGGGAGAAACGCTTGTGTTTTTCGATGAAGTACAGAAATGCCCTGACATAGTAACTGCGATAAAGTTTCTTGTAGACGAAGGCTCATACCGTTACATAATGAGCGGCTCGCTGCTTGGTGTCGAACTGAAAGACTTACGTTCAGAGCCAGTAGGTTACATGGGGGTAAAAGAGATGTTTCCGCTTGACTTCGAAGAATTTATCTCAAATATTGGCATAAACGAAAACATCATCAATTCGCTGCGCGAAGCATGGGAAAACCTCAATACAGTGGACAACTTCCTTCACTCAAAACTCATGGAGCTGTTCCGCCTCTATTTGGTAATTGGGGGCATGCCGGCCGCCGTCAACAAATACATCGAGAGCAACAACCTGCAAGAAGTCATGACCGTACAGCAAGACATAATCCGCCTGTACAAGCGTGACATTGCCCAATACGACCCTGAAAACAAACTATATATCGAAGACATTTTCGACCTGATACCGCCCGAACTAAACGCAAAAAACAAACGTTTCATAATGAAACGGCTGAACGAAAACGCAAAATTCGAGCGTTACCACAACAGTTTCCTTTGGCTGAAAAACGCAGGCGTAGCCATACCTGTTTACAATGTGGAAGAACCGAAAATGCCGTTGCTGCTGTCAAGGTCGAGAAACCTGTTCAAACTTTTCCAAAACGACATAGGGCTTCTTGCCGCACAATATTCTGACGGAATACAGTTACGCATCATAACCGGCGACAATGACATCAACTTCGGATCCATATATGAGAACGCCGTGGCGCAAGAACTTACGGCACACGGCTTAAATCCATATTATTACAACAATAAGAAACGCGGTGAACTTGACTTTATAGTTGAAATGGGAGGCAATGTTCTGCCAATAGAAGTAAAGTCTGGCAAAGACTACCAAACACATCGCGCCCTGTCAAACATAATGGAATGCGACGAATATGACATACCAAGAGCCGTAATTTTCAATAACGACAACATGAAAATTGACGGCAAATTAGTTTACGCCCCAATATATATGGCAATGTTCTTACAGAAAAAAGATGACGCGCCTACTTATTATAAAGTGGACTTGTCGATGTTGCAATGACAACACCGGCAAGTCCACTTTTCGTCAAACATGCACGTTTTCTTAACTCTCCGCTCTTAATTCTTAACTTCCTTCGGCTCCACATACCGGCCGTTCACCTTCAAAGGCTCTATGTGTAGGTTGATGTACGTGCCGTCGCCGAAGTGGCAACGCAGTTCCTGCTCTATGTCGGTGGCGCGGCGGTGAGCCTCGTATAGCGTCAGGTCGCCGGGCATCCGCAGGTGCATCTCGATGGATATGCGGTTGCCTATGCGGCGTGTGCGCAGGTTGTGTATGCCGCTAACGCCCGTCTCGGCTTCGGCTATCTCCTTGATTTTGCGCTCAATGTCATCCGGGAGGCTCTTCTCCAACAGCTCGTCTGATGCCTGTTTCATCAGCGCAAGGGCGGTTTTTATTATGAAGATGCTCACCACCACGGCGGCTATCGGGTCGAGCACGGCCCAGCGTTCGCCGAGGAATATCGCGCCGCCTATGCCAAGCGCAGTGCCGATTGACGAGAAAGCGTCGCTGCGGTGATGCCATGCGTTGGCAACGACGGCCTGCGACTTCGTCTCGCGTCCTACCCTCGCGGTGAATCGGTAACACCATTCCTTGGACACGATGCTGATTAACGCCGCCCACAGAGCTATCATTCCGGGCTGAGGCAGAGTCTCGCCACGCAGCGCTACGGCTATCTTTTCAGCTCCTCCGTAAAGTATGACGACGCCTACGGCAAACAGCGCGAGGCCGATAAAGGCCGTGGCCAGCGTCTCGTATTTGCCGTGGCCGTAATCATGGTCGCTGTCTTGCGGCTTGTTGCTTAGCTTGACGAAAACTATTACTATCACGTCGGTAACGAGGTCGGAGAGCGAATGTACTGCGTCAGCTATCATCGCCGACGAGCGGCCGAGCACTCCGAAAGCGAACTTCAAGGCCACAAGCAGCACGTTTATTATGCTGCCAAGCACCGTAACACGGTATATTCTGCGTTCACGATTTTCCATAACTTTCATTATTTATGCCATGAAGTTAAAGAATTTATAAGATGGTATAGAAGTTAAAGCCAAATGACTTTCAATATTATTCTCCAATGAAGGTTATGGCTTTAACTTATATAGCATCTATAAATTCTTTAACTTCTCATACATCCTTTTTCCCGAATGCCGGGTCAATCTTCACAAACGCCGCAACGACAAAAGTCATGGCGCAGAGCAACACGACGATGATGAAGAACCACAGATAGCCTACAAGTTCCTGCAACCAGCCCGCCACGAAGCCGGGAAGCATCATCGAAAGTGCCATAAGAGCCGTGCAGAGAGCATAGTGCGAGGTCTTATACTCGCCCTGACTGTAATAAATAAGGTACAGCATGTAAGCCGTGAAGCCGAAACCGTAACCGAACTGCTCTACAAAAACGCAGGCATTGATGATGAACAAACTTGAAGGCATGACGTAACTCAGATAGACATACACGAGGTCGGGCAGCGTTATGGCGCACACCATGGGCCAAAGCCACCGCTTTAGGCCGTCCTTGCCTGCCGCCATGCCGCCGAGAATGCCGCCGAGAGTAAGACCTACCACGCCCACAGTGCCCTGCACAAAGCCGTATTCCTGCGGCGAAAGGCCAAGTCCGCCGTTGCTTCCGCTGTCAATAAGGAAGAGCGACGACACCTTGGCGAGCAGCCCTTCGGGCATACGGTAGCACAGCATGAAGAGGAAAGCCCACACCGTTTCACGTACAGGAAACTTCGTGAAGAACGTCTTTATTGAATGCCACAGCTCGCCCCAAATCTCCGCAGCACTGGCATTGCGCCGTTTACGGTCGGACAACGGGCAGGGCAATACGTAGCTGTGCCACAACCAAAGGGCTATGAACAGTCCCGTAACGCCGTAGAACATCAGGCTCCACGAATAACGTATGCTGCCACGGAAGATTACCTGCAGGTTGCCTGCCACCATGACAAGGAAACCTTGTCCGAAGATGGTGGCAAAACGGTAGAACGTGCTGCGGATGCCGACAAACCATGCCTGCTTGTGCTCGTCAAGACCGAGCATGTAGAAACCGTCGGCCGCTATGTCGTGGGTCGCGCTGCTGAAAGCCATCAGCCAAAAGAAGCAAAGCGTGCCCTGAAGCCAGAAATCGGTCGGAATGGTAAAGGCAACGCCGCCGAATGCCGCGCCGACAAGCAGCTGCATGGTTATTATCCACCAGCGTTTCGTCTTTATGATGTCAACGAACGGACTCCACAAAGGCTTGATTACCCACGGCAGATAGAGCCATGACGTATAGAAAGTGATTTCTGCATTGGTAAGCCCCAGCTGCTTATAGAGCACAAGCGAAATGGTCATAACCGCCACGTATGGCAGCCCCTCGGCAAAATACAGCGAGGGAACCCAGCTCCAAGGACTCTTTTTTAATCCACAATTGGCTTTCGCCGAACTTTGTTTCATAATTCACAATTAATTCAATCCATAATCCATAATTCATAATTCATAATTTTGCTGCGCGTCAAAGTACGCTTTACATGGCAAGAACTGTGCGCAGACAAATTATGAATTATGAATTGTGAATTATGAATTAACCATATATTTTCCTTATCTCCGCACCACGGTAATAGTGCAAAAGTATTTCATCGTACTTGCATCCACGCTCGCCCATCACGGCAGCTCCTATCTGGCAAAGCCCTACTCCGTGCCCCCAGCCTGCGCCGGTGATGACGAAACGCGAGGGCACTCCGCCGTCAACGCCGAGCTTGTCAACCACGAATGCGCTACTGTAAAGGTGGGTATCGCTCAGTGCGCGGCGTATTTCAAGCTCCTTGCCTATGGTGAACGTGCGCTTCGTTCCTATTATTTTCAACTTCCATATACGTCCACTGCGCCCACGCTCAACGGGCACAAGGTCGATGATTTTGCCGAAATCAATCTTCAGCTTGTCATAAACCAGCGCGGAAAGCCGCTCTTGCGTATATTCAACACGCCAGCGGTAGAAGTCCGAAGTCTCTTGGTCGTAATCGTTAAGCACCTGCGACAGAATGCGCTTGTCGTCCGTATTGCAATAAGCTTCGGGGCAGGAGCGAATCCAGCGCTCGGCCTCCGCCTCGTCGGTAAGGTCAGGCATGGCTGACTGCTGGTCGTCATTGTCCTTCAGAGCGACAAGATACGGCTGCGGATTGTCTTCCCAGCAATACTGGAATTCCTCCGTTATTCCGCCGCAACACTTGCTGAAACGCGCATCGCAAATATCGTCGCCATACATCAGGATTTGGCCGCGCGTCTCCCTTACAGCCTCCTCCACATGTGCATTGACAGCCTTGGTGATGCCTTGGTAACGCTGGCAGTGGTCGTCGGCACACACGTCAAAGATGGTATGATCGTCGCGGTCGTACCAGCGTATAAGCTCATCGTCTTTCTTGACGAACGAGAAAAAGCCGCTGCCGCCTGCATCCTGCCTGTGCCTGCGCTTGATTTGCGCCAACAGCCAGCTCCGCGATATGACGGAATGTGCCTTGAGAAATTCAAGCGACGAGGTTGCCTTCATCTCGCTTGAAATCACGCTTACCAAGTAATCTTCAACCGGAATACAGTTTATCACGCAAACCTTGTCAGCCTCTACAACAAGTTTCAGCGTGCCCTGGAAAGTCTCTGTCTCCTGCCGTTGCCAGTGGAAGTTCACCCCGATGGTGACCCCGTCGAGCGAGAACGACGCTCCCGGACTGTCCGGCGAGAACGTCAGCTCGCGGTAAAGGCTGCCGTTCCACAATATTCCACCTTCTGAAAACTCTACTTCCTGGCTGCCTGTAATGACCTCGCCTTTGGCCACATAATCACCGTTGAGCACGAAATGTATCTTCTCCGAACTCAAAATGCCTACCTGGACATGAGGCTCGCATCCCCTGCCGAGGAAACTTTTATCAGCAATCAATGACTGCTGCGAACTCTTTATCTTGCCTACGACATCCAGCATCGACGTTTCGTCAACGGCAACTTCACACAATATGCCGGCCACCTGTTGCGGTGTGAGGCGCTCAAAGTCCTCCTTACGCGGCGTAATGACAAGACCAGCCATGTCAAGCGCACCGGGGCTGACAAGGAACTTGTCGCCCTGCCGGCCATAATAGCAGTCGGGACGGTGCTTTGCACGCGGGAACACAACCGTCTGGCACACGCCGCCCACAATGCGGCTGATGATGTTCATCATAGGTTCCGACGAGCCGTCATGCCGTGGCAAAGCGTCATAGACACGGCGGAACAGGGCCATGTTGTTGTCGATATTGCGGCTTCTGACAAGTATCGCGGGGCAAACCCATCCGTTGACAACCGAGATGTCATCGCCGTTGTCAAGCGAATAAACCACCGTAAGCTCACGTTGCAGCCTGCCCCATGCTGCCTGCAAGGGCAAGTGTCCCTGCAAAAATGCCTGGAAGTGCATGTGGTCGGGAGCCGAAGCGCCGCATTCCGGGCCATTGTAAAACACCGTCAAGTCCGGGAAACGCTGAAGCATGCGGTGTATTTCCGTGTAATAATCCAATATGCATTGCGGCCGGTGCGAGCGCAACGGTATAGTGAAATGTACCGGCATTATGGGGAACGGGTTGACAAGCATCTCGAACTTGTCGTCCAGATGCTTCACCATCTGCTCTCCGGGTCTGTTCACGCCGCACAGGAAACACGGCCTGCGGCTTATCGTATCCTTGTCAACCGAAGCGCCGGTAGACACCATCCTTGCAGGGTTGAATTGCAAGACGATGTTGTTTCCGCCTACGGCAAGACCGCGTTCCTGCACGTCGTGCAAGTCGCGGAAGTTGCGGCGCGCCATGTCCCATGTCTCTAACTGGCGGTTGAAAAAGCGCATCAGCGAGTTGTCCTCCAAAACCATTTCCTCGCCGGCGTTCATCTTCTTGCGCGCCATAAGCTCCATGGTGCGCAGCCTGTCCTTATATAAATTGTTGGCGTTTTCCTTCTCCACGCTAAGGGCAGCGTCGCTGTTGCCGTCCCAACGGCGGCAAAGGTACAGCTCGGTGAAGATGCGTCCGAGCCTGAACCTCCGGCTGAAGGCCAGTCCGATGGCATAATCCTCGCCGTAACTTGTATTCGGGAAGCGCACCTGACGCAATAAAGGAGTGAAAAAAGCGCGCGGCGCGCCAAGGCCGTTGATGCGCAATGCGTTGTTACATCCGTTCCGGTCAGTCCACTCCGCATGGCTTATAAGCCCGGGAGGCAGCGTGTTCAGGTTGAAGTCGCACATCCTGTAGCTGCCCACTATCATTGCGGCGCGCTGTTCATAGAATGCGTCCACGATGGTTTGCAGCGTTTTGGGCGACGAATAAAGGTCGTCACTGTCGAGCTGTACGGCAAAACGTCCGCAACGCGAATCGTCAACGGCCACGTTCCAGCAGCCGCCTATGCCGAGGTCGGTACGCCCCGGGATGATATGTATCAGCCGCTCGTCCGCATAGCCGTCGAGCAGCTTTGTAGTGTTGTCCGTCGAGTGGTTGTCAACCACAATCACGTTAAACTTGAACGAAGTCTCCTGCGACAGCGCGCTGTCAACGGCGTCACAGATTGTCTTCTCGCGGTTGCGCACCGGAATTACCACAGTAGCCTCGACGTCGAAATCCTGTTCGTCAAAATCTGGTTCGGCATAATAAGACGTGTCAACCAACGCCCCGACAGCTTTCAGGTGTGCCGTTACGGCCTGTTCCATTTCCACCTGCACGTCGCGGTTGGCAGGGTTTACATAGTCAAACTGCCTCACGCCGCTCGCCCTTGTGTCGCGTTCTTCCTCCGTATAAAGCAGCTCGTTGACATGGAACATCCGTCCGTGACGGCTCAAATAGAGCCAGAGTTCATACCATCCGGCATACCTGTAATCAGTCTCTTCAGTACTTCCTGCAAACGAATGCAGCAGTCGCGCGTCAACCATGACAACCGAGCCGAAGTCGAAATCATTGCGCAGGCTGCCTTCCTGCCAGTCAATCACGGGATGGGGTTCTTTCTCTCCGCCGCTCACCGTCCAACGGTCTGAATACACCAAGGCCGCGTCCATGTCTACGGCGGCCCTCATCATGCGCAGAATGGCATACTGTCCAAGGCTGACGGGAACGTCCTTCAAGAACAGCATGGCATAGTCGGCCGTCACGCTTTCGGCTATGGCACGCATTGCCGAAGCCGAGTGCAGGCCGTCAACGACGATAAACGAACAACCTTCGGGCACGGCATTGGCCATTGCAAAAGCACGCGTAACAAGCAGGTTGATATGGCCTATCATGCGGCTGCCGCACAGCTGCCGCAGCAAATTTTCCACCGAGGCATAGTCACCGCATGGCAGAAAACAGTCTATAGTTCCTCTCATTTCAATGATGTTTCTTCACTCTGCAAAGATAGTGCAAGCCGAGCGAAATGCAAAATAATTTGGTAAGGAAGTTAAAGGAGTTAGAGAAGTTATAGAAGTTAAAGCCAAATGCCTTACAAAATGTTTACAGCAAAGCATTCGGCTTTAACTTCTATAACTTCTCTAACTCCTTTAACTTCTTTAACTTCTACAACTTAATTCTTAACCTTTGAGAATATCGCTTTCTTACCGAACACAACCGTCTCGGCAAGGAAATAGTTGAAAAGTCCCGAAATAAGCAGCGCCGCAAGGTTGCACCACACCACCGTCCAGCCGAAAATGCGCTCGAACAGCAGCAGGAAAAGCATTTTCACCAAAAAGCCCAACGCCGATGAGATGTTGAACACAACGAAACGGCGGCAGAAATCGGCTGCGCAGCGGTTCTCTATGCGGCTCTTCCATATCCAGCAGTACGAGCAAAGGAAATTGCTCAACACCGCGAACTCGAACGATATTACCGGCGACACGATATAATCGCCCCAGTATGTATCGAACACATACGTGGAACACAGCCACAGCACGAACGTGTCAACGCCGGTGCCGAACAGCCTACTTACCACAAACTCTATATAGCGAAGCATTTTTTATTAAAATGAAGAATGAAGAATGAAGAATGAAGAATGAAAAATGAATAATGAATAATGAATAATGAATAATGAATAATGAAAAATGAATAATGAAAGATGAAGAATTAAGACTGAAGAATTAATTGCGCATTCTTCATTTCTAATTTTTCATTTTTCATCTTTCATTATTCATTTTTCATTATTCATTATTCATTATTCATTATTCATTATTCATTATTCATTATTCATTTTTCATTTTTCATTATTCATTTTTCATTATTTTCAACGGGTCTTTCAGTGCAAGCTCCTTCTTGTCCTTGAAGAACTGTATAAGGTACATCACGAAAAGCAGCACCGCTATGACAAATCCCACGGCATCGAACACGCCGAACTCGTAGCCGTAGAGCGAATAACGGTCGTCAGCCCACGACGTGTACATGTAAAGGGTGTTGATTAAAATCACGACGAGACGGAACTCCGTAGGGCCGAAACTGCTGTAAGTCAGGCGGAACTCACCTTTCAGTATCGCGCCGATATAAGTATATATCGACAGGCACAGATAACCGGCCAGCACCAGCATTGCCACATCGAACCTCAGCATCGGCGACAATCCGGCTCCTATGCACATTATGCACAGCGTCACGGCGTCAAGCGTATGGTCGATGAAGAAGCCGTACACGGGGCGCTGCGTTTTCCGCACGCGCGCCAGCGTGCCGTCAAGGCTGTCGCCAAACCAGTTTACGACAAGGCCCAGCGACGACAGCCAAAGCCATTCCACGTCATAATTGCCCAGGACGAAGCCCACGGCGCATATCACCGCTCCGGCCACTCCGAGGAATGTCAGCATATCGGATGTCACCCACTGCGGCAGTCTTTCGGCCATCCATACAAGCACTTTCTTTTCCGCCGCGTTGAGGATTGAAGTCTGTATCCTTTGCGAAGTTTCCTTTCCCATGGTTACGATAAAAACTCGAAATTCGGCTGCAAAGTTACATTTTTATTACGAATTTACACACATCTGCCCACCTTTTTTGTGCCCTTTAACGGCAAAAAAACAACGCAAATGGCATCCGCACACCGGCTCTGCGCAAAAGACTTGGCCGGAGAATACGGCCGTCAAGCCGCAAGCCGGCTGACGCAGGAAAAGCAAAACACGGCAAAACGCAGCGCAAAAGGCCGCGTTTCACAACATAAAAGGCGGCATTTCGCAATGCGAAACGCCGCCTTTTGCCATACCTCAGCCAACTTCCTGGCTGTCAGCCTGTTGGCCGCACCGTCCGCGCCTGACGCCTGCCACGGAATTTGCCGTGGCCAAGCGCCGCAGGCGGACGCCATACAATCTTTTTACCTGACAGTTATCTTGCGGGTAAACGTACCGTCGGCTGTAACAACGCGCACAACAGCCACGCCGCTGTCAACGCCGTATAGCTTGCATGACGTGCTTCCGCCGCCTACGCTCTCACGCTTGAGCAGAGAGCCGCCAACCGAATAAACGCCTACCTCCATAAGCTCCGCGCCCGAAGACACTACTACCTGGCACGGCTCAACCGAATAAACGCTCACGTCGTTGCCGCCGCCCGTAACATCGGTTACGCCCGTAGAGCCGTCAGAACCCGAACCTGCGCCCTTGGCTCGGATGAAGTAACGGCCGTGCGACGAACCGTCAACGCTTATCGTCATGCCCTCGATGAGCGGCGTGTCAGTGCCCGTCTCGGCGTCATAGAGCGACGGTTCGAGCAGAGCCTCAACGCCTGTGAACGTCAGCGTGGTTACATCGCCGTCGGCAGCGAACACGCCGAGCGGTATCTGCTGCAAGTCCTTAACGCGGTTTACGCTGACCGCCTTGTCGCCTGCCACGGTGTAGACAGACAGCTCGTTGGCGTTGTTGCCGAGCAGGTTGCGCATCAGCTGCACGTCCTCTGCCGCCTCATATCCGTTGACAGCACCGCCTGCGTATGCCAGCACGGCTCCGCTCCGGCCCGTCTCGTTGTCGGCGGTTATGGTGAAGGCCGTCGTCTCTGTTCCGCTACCGGCTTCAGAAACAAACTTCTGCATGTCTGCCGTGAACTTTATGGTGTTGTCACCAGTGGCGTCGGCTTTCCTCTCCACGAAGAACGCGCCGTAAGGAGGTATCACCGAAGAAGCGTCAGGAGTAAGCCAGTTGTTGCCGTCAGTGCCGCCTACGCCCGGCCCATTCTCGGTCTCCGTCCAGTAAGCCCCTGTCAACAGGCCTGAGTTCCCGGCAAAGAACGCCTGCAAGTCAAGCGGCGCCATGTACGGGTTGCCCACTATCATGTATTTGCCGTCTTGTGAAGCGTCGAGCGTAAGCGATACGTCGTCGTTGCGCTTAAGGGCGAGAGGGTCGCTGCGGTCGAGCAGGCCGGATATGAACAGCCTGCCTTCATTCGTGCGGTCGATGGTGCCGGTGCTTACATCATAGTCTGTATCGGCTTTCGGGAAGCGGAACACAAGGCTGCCAGCCGTGCCGTCGCTCGCGTTGGCCGCCTTTATTGAGAAGCCGGCTCCTGCCGTATATGGCACTGAAGCGTCATTGTAAGCCGCGCTCCACATCGGCGTTGAAGTATTGAAGCCTACGTTTGCATTGGTTGTCTGGCCCTCTACTATTGTCGCATTCTCGTCCCAGCTGCGCTGGTAAACGGCAGGGTCAAGGCGGCTGTAACCGCCATTGCCGAACGTTATGCCGGTGAAATACCTTTCTTCGGCCTGCGTGCCGGTAGATTTGGTGTACCAGTCGCCGGCATATACGTCACGCAGCGGCGTGCTGACCAATGTCCACTTCTTAGTGGGCACGGCCATGTCCATCCACGCCTTGGTGTAGATGAGCTGCTCGGCATGCAGCATCTCGGCACCCGGCTCGAAATGGATGTCGTTGCAGATGTTCACACGGTAGCGCTGCGTTGTCAGATCGTTTGTTTCCGGGTCGGCGTATGCCATCAGGTCATACTGGATGTTCTCGGTCGGGTCACCCATGCCCTCGGGCCTCTGGGTGCTGGTCCAAGCAGCACCGCCAGTTGAATAGCCGGCCATGTAAAGCTCGACCTTGCTGTCCTTGGGCATTACTACGTTAGAGAACAACATCGGCACGAAGCCGTTGCCGTGGGCGTTAAGGTCGGCCTCGGGATAGTCGGCGTAAGTGTCGTCGGTGGCAGCCTTGATGTCGGCCTTGGTGGCGCGGCGCCAGTTGGCGTCGTTGTTCCAGTTGTCGTTCGCGCCGCCCTGCCATACGAGGTATTCGGGCACGACCTTGACGTCAAGCGGGAACGAGCCGTAGCATGTGTTGTAAACCTCGCCGTCGCCCTTCTCCTCGAAGTTCACCTCGAAGGTGTATGTATAGCCTTCCCTCGGATCAAACTTGAAGCCGCCTTCCAGCTCGGCAAGGTTGAAGGTTATGTTCATGTGGTCGTTATACGAAGAGCCATCCTCGTAAGTTTCGGCAAACAATTCTTCGATGGTGCCTACGGGCAGGCTGTGGCGGTCGAAGTCCTCCGCGCTGACGAGGTTGGCGTATGCCGGGTCGTCGGTGCCTACAAGGTAAAGCTTGTTAAGATTGCTTATCGGGCCTAAGTTGTCAGCTTCGGCAGTCACAATCTTGGCGCCGCGCAGGCTTACGCGCAGCGGTTCGGTCTGCGCGGCGCGTATCTGGCTGAGTCCGATGCGCACCGACGGGTTGAAGTCGGGGGCGGGATACTGCACGTTGTTGAAGCCGGCGAACAGCTGCGGAGCGTCGCCGTCAACGCCGAGCAAGATGGGTATGTAGTTCCAGCAGATATTTCTCCACTGCTCCTCGGTTACGCTCGAGCTGGCAGGCGGAAGAAGCGTCGGCACGGGATAAACCACAAGCTCAAGTCCGCTCTCGAGCAGGGCGATGTCGAGGTTCTCACGATAGAGCACAAGCTGGTTGTTGATTCCGCCCTCGTCGCCGGTAGGCGCGTCAACGTAGTGCTTGATGATGTTGAACTCGTTCTCGCTGAAAATTACTTTCTCGCCGTAGACATTGGTTATCTCCTCGTTGCTCCAAGGCGTAGCCTCCATGCTTATCTCCGTTGCGTAAGGATATGCCGCGCGGAAGCTTACGAGGGCAGACTGCAGCGACACGCCGCCGTAAGCGGGATTAGCTGCGTTGAACTCTGTTTCAGAGCCGAAGAACCAGTCGAAGTAGACGTCATCCTCAAGCAGCTCGAAGGTTTCGTTGCCCTCGGCGTCGACACCGGTAGGCACGCGCATCTGTGCCGAGAAGTTGAACACCTGGCCGGCGCAGAAGTCGGTCGACGGGTCTATCACCTCACCGTTAATCTTGATAAGGGCCTCCGACTCAACGTAGAAGCGCGACTGTATGGCGCAGGCGTCGCCGATGTACTGCACGAAGTCCTGGGCTTCGGGGTCGCTGCCAGCAAAGTGGGGCTGTATCAGCATGAGGTAAGGACGGTTGGGCGACAACACTGAGTAGAAGTCAACCGTAAGCACGCGGTCGCCGTTCTGGTCTGAGCCGTCACGATAGAAGTAGGCCTTGCCGTCACGCATGTTGTCGAGGGCGAACTCGTTGCCTTCACCGCCATACTGCTTGTTGCTTTCAAACGTATTGTTGAAGTAGAGCGTTACGAGCGTCTGGTTATACACCTCGCCGTCGCCCACCTCGCGCAGGGCGGCGTTGATACCGGCCAGCTTGGCGGTTTCCTCATCGTCGCCGGCGGCTATGCGCTGGGCGTAAGTGGTGTTATATACGGTTTCGTCGATGAAGATGAAGTCAATGCCGTTCTCGGCAGTGGTGCCCTCGCCGCCGAGGCGCGACAGCAGTCGTTCCCAGTCAAGCTCGATGTTCATGCGGGTGCGCACGTTGGTACAGGTGAACTCCTTCTGCTTCACCGAGGCGCTGGGCTGTGCTATGTACACCTTGATGTCGTCATAATAGTAGTCACCGCCCGTGGATGAGGCGCAGTTGTTTTCGAGCTGCAGGATGTAAGAGTCATAATTCTGGGCGTCCTCGTCGTTGTTGATGAACGAGAAGTAAATCTGGAACCATTCGTTGGTGTTTGAACCAGTTCCTGGAATACCATTATTCAGCCAGCAAGTAGTACGTATCTGACTTGACGAGTGGCGGTAAATCGGCGTGTATGTCTGAGAACCGTCGGCATTGTTGGTGACGCCCATCACGGTGAACATGATGGCGGCGTCGTCCGACCCTGTTGCTCCGGCACTCTTCATCCATGCTGTGACGAACAGCTCTGATCCAGGACACAACTTCTCATCAAACGGAAGGCGCGCAAGCACACCGGGACGGTCGGAAGCGTCGACGTAAACATGATAATCACTCAACGGTTTGCCCTTTCCTTCTTCAGGACGAGCGGTAATGGTATTCACGTCATCAAAACCGACATAATCATTAGCAATTGCGTAATAGTCCCACTCTGCATACCACCTATTATTGTCGTACTTGCTTACTCCAATAAAATCGCCTAACGGCGAACCGTCAAAGAAAGCATAACTACTGGTGCCCCATGACAACGGATAAGGGAAGTGGTCGTTCTGTCCGTAAGAAGCAGCAGTGGCCGGGTCGAAGTCGAACGTCAGCTCGGTAAGCTTGTTAAGATTCCCAGCCATCCACTCAGGCTTACGGTATTCGTTGGGGTCGCGTTCATCCATCGGAGTGTCTTCCTCGCTCAACTTAATCTGCGAAATTTGGGTTTGAGTGAACGGTATGCTCTGATCCAAGAACGTAAGGTTGAAGCGGGCGATGTTATACGTCGTGCCGCCGGCGGTCTTAGTCACTATTATCGTGGCCGTGGTGCCGTCGTTCACTTCCCATGTTCCCTGGTTGTTGCTATCGTTCGCCCTGAACTGGATGATACGGTCTACACCGCTCAGCGATGTGTCCATCAGCTTCAAGACGTTCGACTGTTGTGTTGTCGGGTCATAGCTTGTCATGTGTATGTCCAGGTTCGCGGTCTCACGAACGTCGGGGATGGCATAGCCGCGCGGGTCTTTCGAGAGGGCTACAAGCTCGTTGGTGTGGTTGGATATATGCTTACTGGGGAAAGTAATGTCATACTCCTCAAGATATCTTTTCACGGGATTACCGTATTCATCCACGTCGTTAAGATTGTCCAGATTACCGCCTTGATACTTCGCGTCGGTAAGACGGCCGTGACCGCCTTTCCAGTTTTCTTCTTTCGAGGGAGATGTTGTGTTGTCGCGATCGTCAACACCTACTATATAATAAATGGCGCGCACCGAAAGGGTCGGCTCGTAATAGCCGTTTGTGCGGAACTCTTCGGCCAAATTCGTGCGGTTTGTTTCCGTATTACCTTTCGATGTGAATGTTTCCGTAAAATCAGTATAGCTCGATATGTCACATGCCACTACATACCAGTCGTTATCAATATTAGGATTGCCAACGGCGTTGGGAAACATCTCGTTAAACTCTTCATTTGTGGGATAATAGAAATCAGCGCCCGAGAATCTGGCACCCAATGGATAACCTACGTAGCCGTTGCTAAAACGATAGTAATTCCCATCGTCCTTCGGAGTAAGCAGGTCATAAGCGCCGCTATGGGTTTCTGTTTCAAACGTAGCGTCAGTGCGGTAGCTGTACCAACGCTGATAAGTTTGGGTACTTGAAGTTGAATTCCATTCATTTTTCATCTTCGTCGGCACGGAAAGCTCAATTAATGAACCTTTATGTACGTAAAGTGTGTCAATATACGTATGGGAAGCTTGGATACCCTCTGTCGACGACGACATTATCGGGTCGAAACGAGGCTGATCAAAATCAAACGTACCAACGGCCTGATCTGAATGGTTGAGCTGAGTTTTTAAGTCGATCCACTTCGGGTCCTTGTGCTGGATAGTTCCAAGAGGCTGCTCAGAGGCATATGAAAAGTCTATTTCATTAATCGCAGCCCGATACGCGTCATTGTCACCTGATATTCTATCTGGATGCAATTGTAAACGTAAATACCTTGTCGTTAAAGTTTGACTCAAGTATAAAAAAACGGTTTGATCATTTCTGTCAAGTTCAAATCTTTGAACTTCATTCCAACTATTTCCGGTATTAGATGAATAGACCGTAATGTAATTAGACCTTTCTTGAGGGTTTCCGCCCTGCATGATTTCTATTCTATCAATGGTCTGAGCGGAACGGAACGTAAAATCTATATTTACATTGCCAAGGAGGGTAGATTTCCAATAAGTCCCGTCATTGTTGTCAAATACATTACTTATTCCATTTTGATAACTATTTCCAACGTTATTACCATTAGTCAATACTGCGGAAACAGAACTGAGTATATTGGTTTCATATTCGGTCAAATTATACCTTTTGCCAGTCACGGCCTGCGCCCACGCCGCTGTCTGCCCCATGCAGAGCAGGGCGACGAGCGAGAGAGCCTTGCATATTAGTTTGTTGGTTTTCATATGTTGTTCCTCCTCATATTAGCGTTTAATGAACATGTTGAGAACCTCGGGCGCCAGTAATCTTGACTGTTCGCCGCCGGCGCGCGTCTTGAAGACGGCGTCGGTGATGTCGATTGTACGTATTGTTACATTATATGTGCGCGTCAACAGATTGGTTTCCTCAACTGTGGCAAACCATGACACCGTTAACGAGAGCGGTAAGTCTGTGCCGACGCCCACCCCGGCAGACAAGGCTGCGCTCAATGTAGCACCTGAATTTGACACATCAGTTATTTTGTCAGCCAAATCGTCAGGAACAGTCCATTGCTTACTTACCAATTTCGCCGTATTAGTTGACGATGCCATGCCGGCAACAGTAAACTCGAACTGCGCTCCTTCCGCAATGTACACTGTATAAGTGGCTTCATCCACATCAACATTCACTTCTACAGGGTAATTGCCTATCGGTGCCACCCATGAAAGCCACTCTATTTCAGGAGAAAAATCAGGGAATGTAAGCGTAAGGGGATAAATGCTGTTGCGCGGCAAGATGCGGCGACGGGGGCTGGCCGTATAAGTGGTAACGCCGGTGGTGTTGCCGGTAGCAAGTGTCACTGTAAACGGCAGGCCCTCTGGCGTCTCGTTGACATAAAACGAGAACAGTCTGCCGTCCTCCGTATCCTCTGCATCACTTAACTTGGCAGTGAACTTGCCGTTGCGGTCGCCGTAATAATCGCTTGAAGTCGAACCTTCCATCAGCGGCACATTCTCCGAATATCCCGAGAATGTCACCTCGCTGTTGTCTGTCACGTCTGCACCGTCGCTCACTGTAAGACGGATTTTACCGACAAGGCGCTCAAGCGGCAAATCGACGACAATGCCGCCGCTGGCGTTCAGGTCGCCGTTGACAGTTATCGTGCCGACCGCACTCATTGGGATATATTTGCCTCCGTCCAAATCTATTTCACCGGCAGGGTCAAGCAGACGAAACTGGTTTAGGTCACCGTCGCGCAACTCAAAATTGCTGTCGGTACTTGCCCCGAAGCAATCGTCGAGCAACCGTTTGCCGGTCTTCTGGGTCGTACTGCCTGCCGAACCGTATTCGCCCACATATTTGTCGATATTGGCAAAAGCGTAGAACGTGTATGTTCCGGGGTCTAAGGTAAAGGTTTCAGAAGTCCAGCTTGTCAAGTTTCCCCCTCGCGCCGATGCGTCGGCAGTAAGGTCTGGTGAAATGTTGTCATACACACGAGGTGTGCCGTTGTCATCCTTCACGATGTACACATACAACGTGTTGATGAACTCGTGCTCCTCGGCATTTACGTCTCCTCCGGCGCGTGAACCGTTAAGGTCACCTATCACTCCTGCCGACACGTTGACCTTGACTGGCACGGCGTCGCCTCCTGTAGCAGGGCAATCGCCGTACTCGTCGCCGTAACACGACGACAGCAAGACGGCGCAGGCCACGGGGACGGCGGCCAGCGCGCACCTTAACATTTGTCTGTATGCTTTATTCATGATTTTCATGTTTTACGGTTCGTTACATTGGCAGGGTTTCTTCTTCAAGCAGCACCCAGTCTTTCACATAGACATGAGCCTTTATTTCCGTGTCGTCAGGCACATCACCACCGATTGACGCAACAGTTTCTACTTCCACCTTATATATATTGTTGCGCACTACGGCATACTCCATAAGTCCGTTGGTCATGTCATTGTTGTCATTGCTGTGCCGCAGCCACCATACATAGTAGCACAGGCCTTTATAATATGTACGCAACATTCCGTTGCTGCTGGCGTACAACCGTGCGCGAGTGTCGGTCACGCCGCCTTGGTTGATTTGCGGGTCTGTGATGTCGCTCTCGCCCACACCGAGCGTGGCGAGGAATGCCGTCCACGTTACGTTGTCGAGGGCTGTGCCTACCGCGTCTGTGCCTTGGGCGTCGCCCTGCAAGCCGGTGAAGTAGGCAGCAAGGCCTACGGGGTCATACGACAGAGCATCACAGAACGCCGTAACATCAGCCCACGTCTTGCTTTTCAAACCTTCCACCGCCGCATTGAAATAAGCAGCGAAGTTGGCCTGCTCATTGAGCTGCCCCATCATTGCCGTGAGCGACGTGTAAAGCCTGTCGCTATAACGGAAGAACGTGTGTCCTGATTTATATCCGTCGAGAGCGCTCCCCGGATTGAACTGAGCCTGGAAGGCCAGCCCCGTGTTGTAGGTCTTGGCCGTCTGGCCTTGCGCCGTGGTGTTTTCAAGGGTATATCCGACGCGCTGCCATACTCCATCTCTCGGGTCGGTTATAGGAGTTCCGGCTGTCATGCGTGTGCTCCACCACTCGGGGTCTTCAGAGCCGGAATACAGGTAACTGCCGTCAACATAAAGCCCGGCGGCATTCACTTTATGACCGTCAACAGTAGTGAACGGCGTATTATTGAGTTCTGCGTTGGTTGAGTTTTTGTCGGCTGTCCATGGGTCGATAACATAGTTGGTAGGCAGTACGTCCGCTCCCGTTTCCTCTATGCCGAGATAGGTAACGTCGCCGCCTGTCTTCTTCGTCGGGTCTCCAGACACCCGCTTAAGGAGGTATGAGCCGGCGCTAAAGTCGTTGATGATTGTCGCACCGAGAATTTTAACCGATGCATCCGCATAGTCGGTATCGGTAAGTTTAAATTCGCCGTCGGCTTTATAGTCTACGCGTGCCGCAACACGCTCAACATTGACGGAGATTTTCGCAGGGTCTTCTTTCGGATTATTCTCAACGACAAGCCTTTCGCTGGGTTCGTCGGCCAAAGCCATGAGGAAATCCGAATACGTACCGTCGTCAGATTTCGTCCATGCCGTCGTATATATCTTGTCACGCACTTTGCTTAGATTGTCGGCGGTTCTCCACCATAAATCGTCTCCCGGATTAGCCACTACGATTACATTATACGTACCGTTATCTACATCGGCTTGCTGCGTCTCGGTAATCCATTTTCCGTCACCCGAAGTGACATTGCCAAAGTAAACCGCAGCTATTACAGGCGTTTCATCCGGACTGTTGACGTCAGCATCGCCATCAAAGAGAAACGCCACGGCGGAATTCACCCTGTTCTCATAGTCCTGCCCGGCTTCAAGACCGTCGCCGGTCTCACCGGCGCCAGGATAGGCGCGTGTGCCTTGCGCGTCAGCCATGCCGAAGCTAAGCTGTATGAACGCCGAGCCTGTGCCTGGCGTGCCGCCTCCGTCGGGCGGGCACTCCATGTCGTCGCCCATGCTGCAACTTGCCGCCATCAGCGACAAGGCAAGGCATATGGCCGCGCCGCGCCATTTATATTTGTTATCTTTCATGACTATAGTGTTTTTAGTTTTCTTTTTTAAGGGGAGGGCATGTAGAACTGGGAGTGCAGGGAGAGTAGGGAACTCACTTTCTCACTTTCTCACTCTCTCACCTTTTCACCTTCTCACTCTCTCACCTTTTTTATAGCTCTTCGAACTGTATGCGCTTGCTCCATCCGAGCACGCTGATACTGATGTTGATGTATTGCAGCTTGCCGTTCAGGAGGAAGATTTCCAAGTCGTAGTCATATCCGCGGTCAAGGAATTCCTGCTTTGAGTAGTTGCGTATTTCGTCATAATTGGCAAGGCGCGAGAGGATGTCCGGCAAGTTGAGCCTTATATTCTCATAGTCATTGTCCTTGTTTCTTATGACAAGCACACCGTCGTCCCCGGCATCGTCGTGGCTAATAAGACGCGATGTCATGAACTCGGCGTGGCCGATATGGCCTACACCTTCGAGTATGTTGCCGTTTTGGTCGGTAGGCGGAGTAAGGTCGTCCGTATTCCACGTTGCATAAGGGCGATAAACAACAGTGCCCGTAGTCTCGTCAACGGAGTTGTCCCACAGCAACGTAGAATTGCGGTCGGTAATTGTCAGGTCATAGTTGGCAATGTCCATTTGCGTGGGGTCACTAAGCTCGCGCAGGCTGACGTTGATTCTCTTGGTGTCGCGCATGAGAGAGACTGTGGCGTAAGCGGCACGGTTGGACTCGCGGCTGTACACCTGCACAGGCTCTGTAAGCATGCCGTGCCAAAGGGTGTCGAGCGGCAGAGAGTTGTTGGCGATGTCATACATGTTGTCAGCCGTCTGAACGCGGTCAAGCTGTATGCCGAGGGCTGTCATGTCAGAGCCTGCCTGCATGTCGGTACGCACAAAGCGTGCGCGTGAGTCGGCAAGCATGTCGGCATAAGGACGTTGTCCGGCCAGTGCGATAAACTGATACTTGCCGGGAGCCAGGTCGGTAATGTGCATGGCATAACCGGCATCCTTGAGTGGCGATGACGCCCCGATGTTGCTTTCCTCCTGCGTCTTTACAAGCTTGCCCTGCTCGTCGAAGATGTAAAGGGTGACGGAGCCGACGTGGTCGTTGAACATGTCGGCGCGCTGAAGATTGTAGTCATACTTGAAGTTGACGTAAAGCCCGTATGGACAGTCGCTTAAGTCTTCCTCCATCATGTCACACGAAGTGAGCGCGGCGGCTGCGAACAATGCGCAGCACAACCATTTAAAAGGTTTTTTCGCTGAATATTTCATACCTCTGTGGTTTTTTATTATTTCCATTTCTTCTTAATGTGAGTGATGGGAGTTATAGAACTGACAGGGCTTATAAAAGCTGTAGCTATCGAATTTTCCACTTTACGTTCTTCACTCTTCCCTCTCCACTCTTAATATATTGTCGCCCTCTTTAACAGGGCGGTTGTTGTCTTATTTGGTGGGTGCTCGGTATGAGCGCCGGTGTCATCCAAGCCTTACGGCTAATTTGACTTTTCTCCAAACTTGGCGGAAACGCTAAGGTCCTTGCCGCCGATGCTGCCTGCAACAGCTGTCGTTATTGTTGTTTTTTTAATCCCGGTGGCGCCATCACGACGCCACCGGAACGGAATTTATATGCAATGTTAAAAACTGCCTTTTTTACAAGTCTGCGCTTTGTGTACGCTTAGCCCAAGAAAGAACGTTGATTTCTACAGAAATCCAAGACTCTACCGGGTCATCAGGAGTTCCGTAAACCTCGGGAACTTCAGGATAACCAATCTCTGTGATTGAGTTAACGCTGATTTCATACCAGTTGTTGCGGAGAACGCCCCAACGGCCGAGCCAGTTCTGCTCTGCATTAGGATCGGGATAGCTGGTCGCGCCACCTGCAGTCCAAGGTGTAGAATCGTCGCCAAAGTGCTTTACCATAACAGGATAGTAGCTGCGGCCACCCTTATAGTAAGCTATGCTGTTGTCAGCATTGATTTCTGTAATGATTGCGTCATTGTCAGTTGCAGTCAATATTGCAGGCACAACATCGCCCTTAAACTTAGAAGCGGAAGCGTCAATTATCGTAACCTCTGCAACATCAATGTAACCGCCTTCAGCCGTGCTTGAATAAGTTACAGTGAGGTCAGCCTCGCCAAGTCCTGTATTGGGGTCATCAAGACCTGTGGTGGGATCCTGCAAAGCTGCTACAACAGTTGCATTCTGCAGGTAAGCAGCCTTAACGGCTTTATCAAGACCTGCCTTATTGAGGATGTTGTCCTTCAAGTTGTTGATTACATAGAAATCCTTGCTGTAAGCATCCTGGCCAGTTACTGTAAGGTCGGCAGCCACGATAACGCGGGTCGTCTGGTTCTGGTTCTGGTTTGCAACATTAAATGTGTTCTCCAAGCAATAGTCGGCTGCGCCGGCAGCTTTGAGAGTTGCGGGAATGCCGCCAATTGCATTGTTGAACTCACCGGGAAGAGTATAACCGCCGTCATAGTTCGGGTCGATGCCCCAATATGTGCGGTAAAGGTTTGTCGCAACAGGATTAGAGCCTACGAAACGATACCTGTCAGCTGTCGGGCTCAACGTTGAAGCATATCCCCACCAGTTTGCGCCGTCAACATTGCGGACAATGTAAGTTTCCTTGTTTGTCATGTCAAGCGCCCAACCAGCTATTTCAGTAGCAAGGCCGGCTGCTGTGGCAAGGTTTTCTCCTTCAACGACAGAAACCTTGGCAACAGCACGCTCTACATAAATGCTTGCTGCAGGATTAGCCTTAGCCTCTTCTTCCGTTGTGAAGATGTTGTTCGGGTCGATTTCGGTTAGCGTCATAACATTGCCATTGCCGCCTGTCGGATCGGTAGTGCCGCCGGGAGTTGTATATAGAGGTGCGTTGGTCATGAAGAAATAGCCTGCGTCAGCCGTATTTGCCAACAGAGCGACATCTACAGTGGCAATCATGTCTTTCACATCAGCAACACGAGTAGTACCTGCTGTGATGCCAATCTTGTTGATTTGCCATCCCTCAGCAGCACTTGTTCCTGCGGTTACGATGTTATTGTCGTTAACCGTAACAAGGGCGTAAACATTTTCGTTTTCATTTTCAGGCCTGGTTATCTCCTGTGTCAGCTGGTAGGTTGTTGTAATGTTTCCACCAACATTTGACGAAGTTCCAAGGTCAAGGTCATACGCCCCTGTGAAAAGGGCTGCATCCTCGCTTGTTCCTTCGAAAACGAACAACGTTGCGTCTTCAACATTGTACTCCTGTGTCGTACCGTCGTCGAAATTGTCATTGGCACGCGAACTTGGCTGTGAAGGCAGGTTGACCGCTACACTTACATACCCCTTTTCGCCGGGTGTGACGGAAGGATGTTTCTGTTCAACGAGGTCATCGCTTGAACATGCTCCCAACGTAAGCGCTGCAAACGCGAGAGCGAAAAACTTAGTTTTTTTCATGTGTAAATAATTAACCTCAAATCCGCAACTAAGCCCTTGAACGTCCTTATTGCGTTTACACGTCCTCTCATTACTGAATTTGCAGATAAT